>Ga0209542_10002760_pt1 | contig 38740 bp, 39 predicted proteins | sample RifCSPhighO2_01_FD_184028 | JGI IMG/M metagenome (GOLD analysis project Ga0209542, IMG submission 184028) | Soil microbial communities from Rifle, Colorado - Rifle CSP2_plank highO2_0.1 (SPAdes) (version 2) | ecosystem: Environmental > Terrestrial > Deep subsurface > Rock core/Sediment ... | reverse complement strand
TTAATAAAGCTTAAGTGCTCGGTTTGTAACCGGGTTAATTTCTACACGCGCAAAAATAAAAAGCTGGTAGAGCGCAAGATAGAAATAAAAAAACATTGCCCGTGGTGCCGGAAACACACCGTGCACAAGGAAGCAAAAAGATAAAAAACCCCCGAAATATTTCGGGGGTTTGGATTTAACGCCACTGGGCATCAAAGAGTTTGGAGAGTTCCCAGCACTGCCGGGAAACCACTTCATTCGTCAACGCGTCGCAGAAAACGATTCGCTGATCTTCCTTGGCGATTTCATTCACGGACTTCATGCTGTACTGGACGCTCGCTGACAAAAACTGTCCGGATTCGTTGAATTCAACCTTAACCTTGGCCATGCCGAACTCCACAACCTTGTTGAAATTTTGCTCAAACTTGGTGTCATACACCTCGCTCGCCGTCATGATGCCGAGCATCGTGCGGCCGAACGCGGCCGTGCAGATAGCGGCGGCTTCGTGGAAGTTGGCCACGCCCACCACCGCAATCTTCCGCAAATCTTCATCATGCGAGTCAATAAACCTTTCGCGGAAGTAGTTGCAGGTTTGCTGGATTCGCTGGCCCTTCGCCTGCGTTTTTCCCTGATGGGGGTGCATAAGCCCGATTGGAACGCCATTCACCTTGGTGACGCTGGTTTCGCCAACGCGGATCATCTTTGCTTTCACCAACGCCTCAACCTCGCTGTTTTTCAACTCACTGCACTTATGCGCTTCAAGGAAGAGGTTCAGTTGCGAAACCAGTTGCGACGCCAGTTCGTTCTCAAAAAGTTTGAGCGCGATGGAATCCTTGGAGCCGCTGAATCGCGGTTCGTCGTGGTTGCCTTCCTTGAAGATGAACCTCACCAAACAGCGATCAATCGCTTTCTTGGTGCAGCGCTTCTCGGAAAGTTTTGCCCAGCGGGCCGCGAACACGTCCATGATAATCTTCGCCTGCATCTTGGCGGCCAGAATCTGCTGTTTGTCCACGCCGTTCATAGTCGGCAAAAGCTCGCCGTTGTATTCGTAGTTGTGGGAAATGCCCTGGTTGACGTCGCCGTCAACCACAATCGCATCCACATCCTCGGCCAATTTCGGCTCGTCGCGGAGCACCGTCCAGTAAAGCGTTTTCAGCGCGCCGACGTGCCAGCAGGATTTCTGGACAAACGTAAGCGTCTTGGAATTCTTAAACAAGTCGCTCAAAGAAACGTTGATCTTATTAATCAAATCGCTCGCGATTGCGTAACGGTTTTCCGTTTTGTTGTAGACAATCACTCCGCGATCTTTTAGTTCCTTGACGGTCTTCTCAACCTTTTCCTGACCCCAGGGATTTTTTGCCATGGAGTTAATCCGGAATTCAATCGTGCTCATACTGGCGCTGCTCGGCATAAGCGTCTGCAGTACCTTGTGATGGCAACGCGCCAAATCCTTGGGAAGTGCGAGCTCTTTTTCGTTGTAGATAACGGTTCTGTAATCAATCGGGTTCCAGGTGACCTGGAAAACTCCGCTGTCCTTCTTGTCAATCGTTACCACGGTACAACTCACCATATTTTCGGTGGAGTCCTGCTGTTGAAGCTTGTGATGCGTGCCGGTCGCGATGCAGGGGATTCCGCGGTATCGTGGAATGAACGCGCCCGTGCCGGTACAGCCGACCACAATGAGCGGCGGCGGATCGGAATTCGCCCGCAAGGCAAATCCGTTGATTAACCGCTGCATCACGCCGGTAACGTTTTCATAAAACCAGGAGCTGTTTCGCGGAACGAGGACGCGCACGTCTCCGAAGCCGGGCAACTGCACGGGAATCTTGACTTCCGAATCGGTAAAGAGCCGGATGTCGCCCTGCGCGCCGCCGCGGAGCTTCTGAACTTCCTTGAGAATTTCATAGCCGATTTCGCGGTCATAAATCCTTTCCGCCACAACAATGTGATAGTTGACGTCCTTAATCGTCGGCAAAAACTCGTTGAACGAGCTGGCCATCTCCGCGATGAAATCTTTGCGGATTTGCACTTTCGTTTCGGCATCGCGCGTGGCCTTCAGCCTCTTTTTCAACTGGCTTTCCAGGTAGGCGCCGTTCATCGCGTGTCCGGCAACAATCACGAACGCCGCTTTGAACTTTTCGGCGACCTGCTTGGTCAAATCCATGAGATACTTTCGGCTGCGCTTGGGAAAATCCAGACCGGAAATCACCACAAACGAAGTGGACGCGTTGTCGTTGTTCACTTTTTCTCCTTTCAAAGAACCAAAACTACATATATCTTTACGTAAATAAACAAAAAAGTAAAGCGATAGATTTAAAATTTTGGTATATAATTAAGAAGCATAAGAAGCAATGGAAAAAGTTCTCATCGTTGTTGACGCGCCCGGCCCGGCGGAATTTATTTTCCCAGTAATCCCATTTCTTAAGGGTTACAAAATAAAAATAGTAACCGTTAAAGATTCGCCCACCAAAGTTTTGGAAAAATATAAACCCGTTCGTATTGACCGAGAAAACGAAGCTAAACTGATTTACCGAGATTTCAATCCCGGCGCGCTTTTGATTGCGGTCAGTTCGCTTGTGTCCGGTCCGTATATTGTCCGCCAATTTACCGAGTTGGCGTATAGGGATGGGAAGAAAATCATCTGTTTTCAAGATATCTGGGGCAATCATCGCTGGCCGTCAAATTTTCCGCTAATGAAGCGCTGGGACGCGATTTTAACGATAGACAAACTGGCGGCGGAGCTGATTGCGGAAAATAATTACAAAGGCAAAATTTATGCTACGGGTAGTCCGGCCTTTGATAAATTCCGCGACATTGATGTTGCTAAAGAAAGAAAAAGACTTCGGAAAAAATTTGGCTTATCCGAAAACGTCTTTGTTGTTTTTTACGCCGGGGCCGCCACACCGGCCGGCTGGCAGGAGGATGAAATAACTTTTAAGTTTCTTGCGGAGGCGATGCGCAAGCTTCAAAAAAAACATCCCGAAGCTGTCTTTATCGCCCACCAGCACCCTCGCGACGAAAAACTAGGCCGCTATCAAAAATTGGCGCCCGATTTAAAATATTTTGATATCTCAAAATTCAAAATTGACGATACATTACTTCCTATGATGGATACCGTTGTCGGAATGTATGCCACCAACTTAATTCATGCCTGCTATCTGCGCATTTCCGGCGTCAGTATTTTGCTTCCCAATGCCGGCGGCAAACGACTATTTGAAAATCTTTCACTTGATGATTTTCCTACCAACAAAATGGGCGCTACCGTGGGTATTTACGAAGAAAATGTCGGCACGCTTGTAAAAACGCTGGAAAAAATAATGACCGACAAGCCATTTGTAAAAAACATTGCCGCAAGGCAGAAAAAATTTTTCCCATTTGCCAAAAAAACCGCCACCCAGCAGGCGACCGATGCGATTAAAAAAGAATTGATTCCCTAGTTCATTTAAGGGTGAAACTAAATTTTAAACCCCCCCGATGTACATCGGAGGGGTTTTTTCTTTTGCGACTTATACTTGTCCCTTCCAGGGGACAACATCTCTTGCAATCGGGACTAGTCTGGACTTGCCGCCGATGATCAGGCCGCCGTAGACGGTCACGGACGCGTTTTCTATCGTGAAATTTTGATATCTTCGCACCGCCTCATCAATTGAAAAATGACGCACCAATCTTTCAAAAAGTATCAGCCAATGACCATGAGCTACAATGATAACGGAATGTCCTTCGTAATCCCTGCTAAGCGTTCCCAAAAAACTGTGAATTCTAAGTTCCACGTCCGGCCAGTTTTCCCCGCCAGGCGCCCTGTAGTGGTACAACCCCTCGCGTTCTTTTCTTTCAATTTCCTCCGGAAATTTCTGCCTTATCCGCTCCTCCGTCATTGTGTGCCATATTCCCCGCTGCGCTTCGGCCAAACGCGGGTCCTCATAAACGCGAGCATTAGGATACATAATGGCCATAGTTTCCTTGGAGCGTTGGTAGTAGGAAACGTAATAGGCGGAAAACTCAGCAAATTTTTTTCTCAAATATTGCCCTGTTATCTCTGCCTGCTTCCGGCCCCGCTCCGTCAGCTTATAAGCGTGGGTGGAAACTCCGCATTGGGCTCTTTCGCTTTGTGAAAGAATATTCCCCTCGGATTCCGCGTGCCGGACCAGCACCAGCAATCTTGGCCAGCCCATTGGTTTGCCCCTCAAAGAACCGGAGGAATTTTAACAGGAAAAATTGCAATTGGCAATTATAATTCTTATACTGGCATTAGTTCTTTAGGAAGGGAAGCGTTCATGAACGCGCTCAAGGGCATCATTGATATGTGGTTTGAAACCGGCCAAGAAGGTGTTTGCTGGGTATTTTATGAAGATGGCAAAACGGGTTGGGATGCCTTCAAAATGATTGAAAAAGGTGACCGCCTCAAGGTGTGTGACGAAAGCGGCAAGGTGGTTTTTGACGGTGAAATCATTCCGGATTACAAGAAGGGATGGAAACGCCATTACAGAAACGCTAAACACGGACAACCGACCGCGCTTGGTTTTTGGATTCATTGGACGCAAAAGGGATGGAAGCCCGACGACTGGGCGAGGCTGTTTCTCCGAGAATTAGAAGACGAAAAACCCCTTCGCGCGGAACTGACAAAACACGAATAACCTCCTGACGGGGGTTTTTATTTTGCGGGGGTGCCAGGATTCGAACCTGGATAACTGGTTTTGGAGACCAGAGTCTTAGCCGTTGGACGACACCCCCAAGCAAATTCATATTAGTCACAATTTGAAGTTCGGTCAATTTGCCGATCGCGGATGCTTGTCTAGTGAATTGTTTTGAGCTAGTCTTATCTTAGATTTTTGACAACGAGGTGCCGAATGGCAGACCGCGAACTCGTTCCGCTCAACACAAAAATGTTGAGTCCGGCCGCCAAAAAGGCCTTTGATTTCCTGACCCAGGAAGTGGTCGGCCAGGATATGTCCATTTTGGCCATCACCGAAGCTCTTGAGATGTTCAATTCTCCGCTTCGCAATCCCAGCCATCCGATTTTTGTCGGTTTGTTTCTCGGGCCTTCGGGCGTCGGGAAAACTTTGACCGCTGAAAAATTGGCGCAGTTTCTTTTTGAAGACCCGTGCGCTTTCACGAAAATCAATTGCTCCGAGCTTTCCCAGGAGCACGAAGTTGCCCGCTTGAAGGGCTCTCCGCCTGGCTACATCGGTTTTATTGACAGCACAAGCCCCGAGGCGCGGAAAAGTCCGCATCCTCTCTTGAGTCAGTGGAATATTGATAAGTACCATCATGAATATCTGACGAAAGTTCACAGAGACGAGCTTCGGGCTATTGTTGACCGCGCCAACGCAATGAAAACGGGTGACATAGAAATTAGCACGGTACTGAAAAGGCGGTTCGCAGAGGAGAGTAAAGCCAAAGAAATTGCCAGGCGGATTCGTGCCATCGTGGCGCGGCGTGGAGGAAAAAGTAAGTTCCGCAAATCGGCGGAGCTCAAGGCATTGCGGGAGAAATTGGCGAACCACAAAAAAGAAATGTTCCGTTTGACCAAAATCGTTGTCCAAAGAAGTTTGCGAATGCACGGCGGTGAACAACAGCTGCGGGTTGACATCGCAGCCGCCAAGAAAAATGGCTGGTACTACGACTTTGAACACCCGCCAACTGAATTGCTCTCCATTATTCTGTTTGACGAAGTGGAGAAGGCCCACCCGACGCTTTTCAGCCATCTTTTGGAAATTATGGACAAGGGGAAGTTCCAACTCGGCGACGGTTCCATTACGTCTTTTCAGAACTCGGTCATCATTTTGACCGGAAACGTTGGCCGTGATGACATTGCCAATTTGTTGACGGGCGAAGGCCGCATGGGCTTCAGGCAGGGTCAGGTTTATTCTCCCGAAACGATTGACCTTAATAGGGACATTTACAGAGTCGTAGTTGAGAAGATGAAGGAAACCTTTCCGCCCGAATTTATCGGCCGCCTGGACAAGGTTATTGTCTTCCGGCCGTTGACCTATGATGCCGTCAGCAAAATTCTGGACATTTTGATTCGCGACTTGCATACCGAACTGGTCAAATACAAATCCGCGCTGGTGGTTAACATTGAAAAGCCAGTCAGAGATTTCCTGATTGATAAGTCTATGGAACGCACCGAATACGGCGCGCGAATGCTCAAGTCCCGCCTTAAAAAGTATGTCAAGAACAAGCTCGTTCGGCTTTTGAACACCGGACAGCTCAAGGCAGGGGACGTTGTTGTCGTAAAATTGGAAACGATTAACGGCAAACAAAAACCGGCCTTCTATAAAGAAAAAAAACAAACCCGCGACTAGTCGCGGGTTTTTCTTTTGGAGCGGGTAAGGGGAATCCTTCTCCCCCGAAAATTTCCGGTGCTCACGCACATGGAAATTTTCTCCTCCGAAGCCCTGGTTTCCAAAAACGTGAAGCAGTTCACGTTTTTGGAATACCCTTCGATTCCCCATTATTCGGACTCATAAAATCCCTGCTTGTCAGGGATTTTATGAATTGAGCGGGTAAGGGGAATCGAACCCCTGTCATCAGCTTGGAAAGCTGAGGTAATGCCATTATACGATACCCGCCTGCGCTAAGGTTAGAATGTTTTCATATTATCGTAACAGCTTGATAAAAGTAAAGAAAAATGTATAAAGTATATAAGTCCTACATATGAAGAGGATAAAACCCTTGCATGTGGCGCTTGTCTTTGCGGCGGCGGCCATGGTTCTAATATTGCGTTATGTGGTTTTTCCGCCAAAATTTCTACCTTGGGAATTTACAGAGGCCCGTCTTAAGGGCGCCGATATTGCCCAAAGAATTGTAGAATTGTCGCGCGGCACTTTGACGCGCCTCAACGACGTTTCGCGTTACGACCAGGACAGAAATTATAACGAGGCATTGGTTTCCATCGCCAGAGCCGTCATTGAAAATCGTCAGAATCAGGTGGAGGCCGTTCGTCTTTCCTCACAGCTTGAAGATATGGCTCGTTACATAATGAAAATCAGCCCGTCGCGCGCGAGGTCGCTTGCCACGGACGCGGTGTCTTCCGAAATCGCTCTGGTGACCAGAATGGTCTATTACAACGACTATCTGTTTCAGCTTTTTGAAGCGTTGAAAGCCAAGCTTGAAAATCCGAGCCGTTCTTACCTTGATGGACAAGTAAACGAATTAATTAATAATATTAATGACGAGGCTCAGAGCATCAACGACTTGAACAAGCACTTCAATCAGGTGATGGCCGAGTTTGACGCGATCTTCGGCAAATAACGAAAACGGGGTGTAGTATAGCGGTAGTACGCGTGCTTTGGGAGCACGTAGTCTGGGTTCAACTCCCAGCACCCCGACGCCCTCGTAGTTCAATGGATAGAACGACGCTCTTCTAAGGCGATAATGTAGGTCCGATTCCTACCGAGGGCACACATAAATTGACTTAAAACCTGCTTTATGGTACAGTGGGTTTTCAACCATGAGTCCCGTTAGAAGTGGCACCATCTCAAAATCATTTCTAACGGCCAGATACAAAATTATGTTAACAAGATATATCAAAATGTCGACGATAAACCACTTCTAACGGGATGAATCTCCGCAATATAGCAATCATAGCGCACGTAGACCACGGCAAAACCACGCTGGTGGATTCGCTTTTGAAACAGTCAGAGGACTTCAAGGTGAAAGCTGACGCGGTCAATGAATTAATTATGGATTCCAACGAGCTTGAACGAGAGCGCGGCATTACTATTTTTTCCAAAAACGCCGCCGTCAAGTACAAGGATTTCAAAATAAATATTGTTGATACGCCAGGCCACGCCGATTTCGGCGGCGAAGTTGAGCGCATTATGCGCATGGTGGACGGAGTGCTGTTGTTGGTAGACGCCAAAGAAGGGCCGATGCCGCAAACCAAGTTCGTTTTGCGCAAGGCAATTCAGGCCGGGCACAAAGCCATCGTCGTTATAAACAAAATAGACAAACCCGATGCCCGCCCCGAATGGGTGCTCAACCAAACTTTTGATTTATTCGTGGAACTGGGCGCCAATGACGAGCAGGCGAATTTCCCCGTCATTTACGCGTCGGCCATTCAGGGAAAGGCCGGCAGTGAGCCGGACTTGTCAAAAATGACCGACGTCCAGCCGCTTTTTGAAGCTATCGTCAAACATATTCCGGCCCCGAAAATTAACGAATCGGCTCCCCTCCAATTTTTGACGGTTAATTTAGCTTACGACAATTACAAGGGCAAAATCGCCGTCGGCCGGCTTTATTCCGGCGTTTTGAAAAAGGGAATGGCGATCGCCCACATCAATCGGTCGGGGAAAATCTCCAAAACCCAGCTGACCGCCGTGATGCTTTTTGACGGTTTGGCTCGCGTTGATGTTGATGAAGCGCGCGCGGGGGATATTGTCGCCATTGCGGGCATTCCCGATATTTCCATCGGCGAAACTATCGCCGACGTTAATGACCCTCAAGCGCTGCCGACTATCAAGATAGACGAGCCGACAATCAAAATGACTTTCAGCGTGAATACCTCGCCTTTTGCCGGACGGGAGGGAAAGTACACCACTTCGCGCAATCTAAAAGAACGGCTGGAGCGTGAAATTGAAACCGACGTTGCGTTGTCCGTGAAGCAAGCCGATTCCGTTGACCGCTGGATTGTCGCCGGACGCGGAGAATTGCACCTCGCCATTTTAATAGAGAAAATGCGCAGGGAGGGTCATGAACTACAGGTCTCCAAACCGCAAGTAATCTTCAAGGAAGTTGACGGAAAAACTTTAGAACCGATGGAGTTGGTGTCTATTGAAGTTCCGGAAAAATTCTCTGGCGCGGTGATAGAGCAAATGGGAAAGCGGCTGGGCGTGATGAAAGATATGCGTGTGGATCGCGGCACGTCGTTTATGGATTTTGCCATTCCGACTCGCGGCCTCATCGGATTCCGCAACGATTTTTTGACCAACACAAAAGGATTGGGCGTTATCAACAGCATTTTTTTGGGATACGAAGAATTCAAAGGAGAATTTTCCGCTAATCCTCACGGTTCGCTGGTGGCTTCCGAGGGCGGGAGTTCTAACAGCTACGGTTTGCTCGCGGCACAAGGCCGTGGCCAGCTTTTCATTGCGCCGGGCGTTGATGTTTATGAGGGCATGGTAGTCGGGGAGAACGCGAAAGATAACGACATTATGGTAAATATCTGCAAAGCCAAGGAGCTTACCAATTTCCGCACCAAAAATTTCGGCGTTCAGGAAAGCTTGGACGTACCGCGTCAAATGGGGTTGGAGGATGCGTTGGATTACATCGGCGAGGACGAGCTCGTGGAGGCAACTCCAAAAACTATTCGTTTGCGCAAAGCGCTTCTAACAGAAAACGAGAGGCGGCGCGCATCTAAATAAATTTTCAATTTACAATTTTTAATTTTCAATGAATGATTAAATGTTTCAATTTTCAAACTGTTTGATAATTGATTGGAAATTGATAATTGGGAATTTATCGTTGTGCTGGACATCCGGAGCGGTTTGGGTTAAGAAATAGGAGGTTCTTTTAATGGAGGTTTGACGTGGATTCTGCGCCAGACCATGAATCGTTTATGAAATTGGCCATTCTGGCGGCAAAGATGGGCGTCAGAAACGGTCAGGCGCCGTTTGGTGCCTGTATCGTGAGAGGGAATGAGGTAGTTGTCGTTGAACACAACGTTGTTTGGGAAACCAAAGACATCACCGCTCATGCCGAGGTGACCGCTATCCGCCGCGCCTGTGTGGCATTGGACACGGTTGATCTCTCCGGATGCCGGATTTATTCAACTTGCGAACCGTGCCCGATGTGTTTTTCCGCCTGCCACTGGGCCAGAATTTCCGAAATTTATTTCGGAACGAGCATTGATGACGCGGCGGAATGCGGCTTCAATGAGTTGAGAATTTCCAACAGGCACCTCAACAAACACCTTAGGCTTATGGGCGAAAAGCCGAAGATCATCGTCAGAGGTCTTATGAGAAAACACAATTCGGAACTTTTCCGGATGTGGCAAAAGCGCCAGGACAGAAAAGCCTACTAACCCCTCCGAAATACTTCGGAGGAGTTTTATTGTTTGTGGACCTAGCCAGAATCGAACTGGCGCCTCCTCATTGCAAATGAGGTGTTCTGCCACTGAACTATAGGCCCTGGCGGAAGGGGTGAGATTCGAACTCACGAGGAGCTTTCGCCCCAATCGGTTTTCGGGACCGACGCCTTAAACCACTCGGCCACCCTTCCAACAAAATACCCATCAGCTGGTTGGCAGACGGGTATTTTGAAATACTTCCTTAGGCCTAAGGGAATATTACTTATTTCCCATAATGCGGAACATCTTTGTGCCGCAAACCTCGCAAGTGCCGGTCATCGCTCGGCGGACCCTGTCGCCCTTGCCTTTCATCTCAACTTCCTTGGCATTCACCATCTTTCTGTCTTTGGCCTTGCACTTAACGCAATATCCTGTAACGTCTGCCATTGTATTGTTGATTTGTTAATTTATCAGACCTTTATTTTATTATAAGGTTATAATAGCATAGTTGAAGCTAAATAGCCAGCCCCCATAGCTCAATGGATAGAGCAGTTCCGTCCTAAGGAAAAAATGGAGGTTCGATTCCTTCTGGGGGCACAACAATAAATCACTATCCCATGGGATAGTGATTTATTTTGTCCGGGAATCGAACCCAGCAGCACCCCGTATCAGGAAGGCAGGCCGCTATCATATATGATAGCGGCCGTCGGAAACCGAACCTGCCTGCCGGCAGGCAGGGGTGTCCGAGATGGGGGTCGGGGTGCTGCGAAGTGTTCGAGGCTGATCCGCCAGCTGGCGGAGAAGCCCTTGTTCCTTCTGGGGGCACCAGTATTAAAAAAACCGGGTTATATCCCGGTTATAATGCCGCCCAAGAAAAAGACAACGTTGGTCATTATGCTTATTATCGGCGAAACCCACAACAGCACAAAAAGAACCACGAACCACGCTAAACCAAACCTCGCAATGGCTGCCTGCGCCTTTTCAATGACTCCGAACAGCGAGGCAAAGACATTGAAACCGTCCAGCGGCGGAATCGGTACGAGGTTGAAGACTGCCAGGAACAGATTGATTATGACGGGTAAGCACAGCATTGCGAACAATCTGCCGGGCTCGGAACCGGACACATCAATCATGCCAAAGGTAACCAGCAGGCGGATGGCCAGGCCGAATACCAGGGCCAAACACAAGTTGGTGGCAATGCCAGCGATGGAAACCCAGAAAGTCCCCCAGCGGTAGTTTCGGAAATTATCAGGGTTAACCGGCACCGGCTTTGCCCAACCCAGCATTATCGGAGAACCGGTGAAAATCAGAATTGCCGGCAATATGATGGAGCCGAACAAATCCAAGTGCGGAATGGGATTGAGGGTCAGCCGACCGGCGAACTCGGCGGTTCTGTCGCCGAATTTTAGCGCTATCCAGCCGTGAGAAACTTCGTGAAGTATGACCGAAAAGACCAAAACGACAATCGCCCAAATCATAAGCGAAATGTCCATCGCGCCTCCGATTTCAAATAACCACATCAACGCTAACATCCCGATTTGCCAATGTCAAAAAATCGGATATAATAATTTCAAAATAGAAAGGGCCTATAGTGAAGTGGTATCACACGTCCATGGCATGGACGGGGTCGGGGTTCGATTCCCCGTAGGTCCACAACTTCATTCCGTACTCTTCCACAGTTCGGATTTGTTTTTTGTCGGGATGTTGTATAATTAAATAGAAGAAATAATTATGACCAAGTACGCGCAAATCTCTTTGTTTTTATTCCGCGTAACAATGGGTTGGATGTTTTTCTATGCCGGCATTACGAAAGTTTTAAATCCCGAGTGGTCTGCCGCCGGCTATCTTAATGCCGCTAAGACATTTGCCGGTTTTTTCCATTGGCTCGCGAGTCCAGCGATTTTGCCGATTACTAATTTCATGAACGAATGGGGGCTCACGCTTCTCGGCGTTTCCCTGATTTTAGGGATTGGCGTGCGATTGTCGTCAGCTTTGGGCGCCGTGCTGATGTTGTTATATTATTTGCCGATTTTGAGTTTTCCGTATCCGAATACCCACTCACTAATAGTAGACGAGCACATTATTTACATTGCCGGTTTGCTGGTTCTTGGAAGTCTGCGCGCGGGCAGGGTATGGGGATTGGAAAAATGGTGTTCCGGATTGCCGATTTGTTCAAAATTCCCGAAGCTGCGCGAGTGGATCGGGTAATCTCACGATAACTTTTGCAATCATAAACCCCTCCGACGTACATCGGAGGGGTTATGTCAAATCGCGTTTTATTAAAGGTATGATACTCGGCAAAAAAGGGCTTTGCGCGGACCAACGGCGCATAGAAATTTGGTTCTCGCCAAAAAACAGGCAGGCGTAGGGCTTGAGCGAGTTGGCCGAATAGCTATCGCAGGCTGTCACCCAATCGCCGGCAAAGACGGATTCTTTGCGGAGATTGGAAAACAGAAGCCAGGCGTAGACATAAACAACCGCCCGCCCAATCATAAAATCTTTTTGTGACATCTCCTGATTGACGAGAATGTTTTTTATTTCCGCGGGGGTCATGGGATTTTTGGACAAGAGGTGCCATTGAGGCAGGCAAACGTGATTATGGATAAATTGATGTTCGTATGAATAAAATTCCGTGGTCTGGGCAAACAAGTTTGGGATATTGCGGAAAATATCACGCATTGAAGCAATGGTCAGAGGCCGAGTTTTGCCGTTGTGAGAAAAAGGAATGCCCGGCACCAGAACGAACGGGTGATCGGGTTCGCTCAATTGATACAGCAGTCCCTGGCTGTACGGGATAGACTTCAGTTGCAAGAGGCCATTAAGGTCGCACGGAAAGACGGTTGCCGCCTCTTCAAGCGAGATAAAATCGGGGCCCATTATCTTTCGCGCGCTTTCGGGCGTGGTCTGTTCGGTCATTGGCCACCATATTAAAGTTCTGTTTCCATCATACCCACGTTTGACCGAGCGAGTAAATAGCGATATAAAGAAGGCGGTACTTTGAGGATTGGAGGAAAAATGTCCAACATTGTCATTGAGCTTTTGGGGCCGACTAACGTTCGGCAATCGGAAGTTGACGGCATAAACAAACTTTTGCCGCAGCTTTCCAAAAAAGCCAAACCGATTACGTTGGGTTGGCTTCTTTGCGCCTGCGGCAGGAGAACTTCTTCGCTCCGGCGCTCTTGTCTTTACGTCGCGCGGGACACGGAAGTCTACACCTCGGACAGTATTGTCGGTATGGCGCTGATTTATTTCGTTTGGGGTCCGGACGGCTGGCACAGCGAAATTCACGCGGTTGTCGTTGATGAAAACCACCGCGGTTTGAAAATCGGGAAAATGCTTACCGAGAAACTGGTCGCGACCGCCAAAGAAGTGGCGGCGGTAAATCAAGAATCGTTCAATGTTTATCTTACCAGCAAGCCCGAGCGCGTGGCCGCGAATAATATGTACTTGAGCATGGGCTTCAAATTGGTCGCGAAGGCCGATGGCGACAATGGGACAAATTTGTATAAACTATTAGTGACCCCATAGTGGGTCATTATTTGGTGGGGTGGCCGAGTGGTTTAAGGCGGCAGTTTTGAAAACTGCTATATCCGAAAGGGTATCGTGAGTTCGAATCTCACCCCCACCGCAAAAATTTTGACGCCCCGAATGGGGCGTTTAAAATTTTTCTGGTGAGATTCGAACGGGAAGGGGTCGGGAAACGGGAGTTTCCCGTGTAGGAAGGCAGCCCAAGTGGTATGACGCGTCATACCACTTGGGCTGCTGGAAACCCGAGGGTTTCCGAGCTGTTCGAATAGCGGAGCCAAGCCTGGCTTGGCGCAGCGCTCACCCCTTCCGCGGTAGATTTTCCCCATGTATTGAGAAATAAAAAATGAAGCTCTTGAAGCTTCATTTGGCTTCCCACGGGAATTGAATCCAGCGGTCTTGTTTTTCGCGGTTGGCGATGTCGGGCTTCACGGTGCTCTGCCGGTGCCAGAAAAGGGTTGCTATGAAGTAGCCGGCCTCTCTGTAATGTTTTAAAGTTTTTCCGCTGTCAGCGATATCGTCAACGATCAAAGTGGTTTCGGGATAGCCGAGCCGATCGTTGGGTGGCGGACTTATCATCAGTTCCCGATTCAGACGATGCGAAAGGCAGACGGCCAGGGGTAATCCGCCTCTGGGGATGCCATAAATATAAATAAATTCTTTCTTCCAAGCTTTGATGGTTTTCGTTATCTTTTCAACATCGGTTTCAAAATCCTGCCAGGTGTAAACCTGAATTTCCGGCATCGTTTATTCTCCGAAACGAACCGACTGTATTGTGTGTTAAAATTATTAAAAGGTCAATGGCGATTATAAAAGACGTTTTACAGAGGTCGTTTTGGGCTTTGCCAATAGGCGAAGTGTTGGACATTCTTGAGACTACCCGCACCGGCCTTAGCGAGGAAGAGGCGGCGGAGCGGCTTAGTATTTTCAAAAAAAACGTTCTGCCCCATAAAGCCAAGCTCTCGCGCCTCGGTATTTTCTTCCGACAGTTCAAGAGCCCGCTTCTCGCGCTTCTGGTTTTTGCTGGCGGTATAACATCGTTTTTGGGCGACTTCAGGGATGCCGGTGTAATTTTTGTCGTTGTTGCATCAAATATTATCCTAGGTTTTTATCAGGAAAATAAAGCGGAGGCGGCGCTCGCTCATCTCAAAACCTACATCCGCGAACGCGCCCGTGTTTTCCGCGACGGACAGGAAATAGAAATTGATGCAACGAATCTCGTTCCTGGTGATGTTGTCCATCTTTCCCAGGGCGACCGTGTGCCGGCGGATTGCCGGGTGATTTACACCAATGATTTCGTCGTGGACGAAGCAATTTTGACCGGTGAATCTTTGCCGGTTCCTAAAACAACCGAGCCATCCAGTTTCAAGGCCGTGCTGGGCGACCGTCGGTCAATGGTTTTTAGCGGTACGCTGGCCGTTCAAGGTTTTGCCAATGCCGTGGTGTGTACCACCGGCAGTGAAACCGAATTAGGCCGGATTGCCGGCATGGTGGCAGCTGCGGAGAAAGAAAAAACCCCGCTCCAAAACGCAATTTTCCATTTTACTATAAAGACCAGCAGTATTTTATTGATTCTGACGCTGGGGGTTTTCGTCATAGGATTATCCGCCGGCAAGCCGCTGTTAGACATGTTTTTGATTGCGGTGGCGATTACAGTGGCAGCGGTACCGGAGGGTTTGCCGGTCGCGTTGACAGTAATTTTAGCAGTTGGCGTCCAGCGACTGGCTAAAAAAAATGGCGTTGTAAGAAAGCTTTTAGCCGCCGAGACTCTTGGAAATACTTCCGTGATTCTGACCGACAAAACGGGAACGTTGACGCAGGCAAAAATGGAACTGGCCCGTATTTCGGTATTGGATGAAAAATTTTCTGAAACCGAATTGTTGAAATTCGCGCTGTTAAACTCCGATGTTGTAATTGAAAATCCGCGCGACCATTACGATAAGTGGCGGGTGATCGGTCGCCCGCTGGAAATTTCGCTGGTAACTTCTTCCGCTCGCAAAGGAGTTTTTTTGCCGGCAGTCAAGCGGCAAATGGAAGTTTTAGACTATCTTCCTTTTACTTCCAAAAATAAATACTCCGCCTCGCTTACCAAAGATGGGGCGGACTACACCTATTTTTTGAGCGTTTTTGGAGCCCCGGAAATTTTACTCAAACATACTGACTTATCAGAAGAAGACCGCCGCCGGTTGATTCTTAAAATAGATAAAATGGCCTATGGCGGAGAGCGGGTTTTGGGCTTGGCTGTTAAAGAGATTCGGAGTCCTCAAGAAATTTCCTTGCGGGACAAAAATACCTTCCGGGGGCTGAGGTTTGTCGGCACTATTTCCTTCCGAGATCCGGTGCGGCCGGGCGTTAGCGAAGTGATATGGAAAGTGGCGCAGGCGGGGGTAAAAACAGTAATCGTAACTGGAGACCATCGCGGCACTGCGGAGGCGGTGGCAAAAGAAATCGGTTTCTCCATTGACCGCGACCAGGTTATTGACGGTTTGGAGCTGGACGCAATGTCGGACGAAGAATTAAAAAAACGCCTTCCCGTTCTTAAAATTGTCGCCCGGGTGAGCCCCGAAGGGAAATTGCGAGTTGCCAAAGCTTTTAAGGAATTGGGTGAGGTGGTGGCAATGACCGGCGACGGCATCAACGACGCGGCAAGTTTGAAAGAGGCAGACATCGGAGTGGCGATGGGATCCGGAACCGACGTTGCCAAAGACGTTTCTGATCTGATTCTTTTGGACAATAATTTTGCCACCATCGTTGCGGCAATTGAGGAGGGCCGGCGCATTTTGCAGAATATTCGCAAGGTCATTATCTATTTATTTTCCAGTCTTTTTGACGAACTGATTTTAATAGGCGGTGCTATTATTTTCGGCTTGGCGTTGCCGATAAATGCCATTCAGATACTATTTATAAACTTTGTTGCCGACACCTTTCCCGCGCTTGCTCTTTCTTTTGAGAACCACTACGACTACTTACTGCCAAAGCGTACCCGAACCTCGATTAATCTTTTTGACAAAGAAATGGCGTTCCTGACTTTAATGATTGGCCTGCCGGCGAGCATTGTTCTTTTTAGTGTCTACTACTTCCTGATAGTCAATAATTTTGATCCGGAATTGGTGAAAACTTTTATTTTTGCGTCTTTCGCCAGCTACTCATTGTTTGTAATTTTTGCCGTGCGCAGTCTCCGCAAATCAGTTTTTAAAATAAACCCCTTTTCCAACCCATTTTTAATAATCGGCGTTTTGTTGGGCTTAGGATCAATTGCCGCCGTGATTTACGTCCCATTTCTGCAAGAAATAATGGGAATTGTCGCGTTGCCTCTGCCGTGGCTTTTGGGGGTAGTTATTGTCGGAATATTTAACCTAATGGCGATTGAATTGGGAAAATATCTTTCCCGAAAATGGAAACTGAACGGTTAATTCGCTTTTGCAACTACCAGGCCGATAATTTTTTTGGCGCCCGCGGCCTTCAAGGTTTTTGCCGCTTCGTTAAGAGTGGCGCCGGAAGTAGAGACATCGTCCACTAGCAAGATATTTTGTCCTTTTATGGGCTTGGGACAGACGAAGCAACCCGCCACGTTCTTTTTTCGTTCCGTCCAATCTTTGGCGCCGACTTGCGGTGAGGCGTGCCTGATGCGGGTTAAAATGTTTTCGGCAAACTCCATCTTCAGATCTTCGGCGACTATTTTGGCAATTAGCGCCGCTTGGTTATAGCCGCGCTCCCGTAGCCTCTCTTTAGACAGCGGCACGGGAACAATTAAATAATTTTTTAAATTTAAATTCAGTTTCTGCAGGTAGTCGCGGAGTAGTCGCGCCAGCAGAAAAGCGATGCCAGTTCGGCCGCGATATTTGAGTTGCCAAATCATTTGCCTGATTGCCGCCTCGTTATAATTTACCGCCGCGCCGAGCAGATAAGGCGCCTGGCGGTGGCAGATTTTTTTATTTTCCGCCAGACGTGCCCGGCAAACGGCGCAAAACAGCGTGTTATTTACTGTCAGCCCAAGCGGTAAGTCTGGAATCGGAAAAATCATATCCAGTACCAAGTTTTTGATTTTTTCCCACATTGGAATATAGTATTCTACAATGAATTATCTTTGTATAGATATAGGTACGGGTTCCATAAAGGCGGTGGAGAAATCCGCGGACGGACGGATATTGCGTTGGGGTATGTTAGAAAAGACCGATGGCCCCCTGCAAAGCAGTATCCAGCCGCTGGATGAAGCGTTGGCGATTCACTATCTTAAAACTTTAGTTGCCGAAATGCATACGGAATCGCAAGACGCGGTAGTGTCCCTTCCCGCGTTTGAGGTTTTCACTGCTATCGCCCCCGCCGTTGACCCGCAATACATTCCGATGAGCCCCAACACTTTCAAGCTGGAGGCGTTTCCTGTCAACAACAAAAGTTTTTTCCTGGTCGCCGTGCCGAAGGAGATTATTGCCAAATACAAAAGGATTATCCGGTACAGCGGCCTCAACTTGGTTCGTCTGGAACTGGAAAGCGTCGCGGTGGCGAGAGTCTTTGCCGATTTGAAAGAGCCCGTTTTGGTAATGGATGTGGGTCGCCGTTCCACCGCGTTTACGCTGGTGGAGAAGGGAATGGTTAATTTTTTGTCTCATACCGATTTTGCTTTGGCGTCCAATGCTCGGAATGTTATAATTAACAAAGCGAGGGTTCTGGCGAACCAACGAGGGGCAAAAAAAATTGTTCTTGCGCCGAAATTCGCGGTTGTTAATGGATTATACAGAGTATCTCAATAAACTTTTAGTTAATAAGGTATGATATTTTGGCTTTTCGCGCTTGGGCTTGCCGTTGGCAGTTTTTTGAATGTTATTTCTTTGCGTTACAAAGCGGGCGGGCATTTGTTTACGGCCGACGTTTTGAAGGGTCGCTCTCACTGCCCTTACTGCCAAAAAACTTTGCGCTGGTTTGAGCTGGTGCCGCTATTAAGTTTTGCGATACAGATGGGCCGTTGCCGGCATTGCCGCCATTCATTGACCTGGCAGTATCCGATTGTTGAGGTTATTACGGCATCTGTTTTCGCGTTTGTGCCCGTTTACGTCCAGGCGGCTCCGATTTGGATTGTTGCGATACTAGTTTTGATTTTAATTGCATTGATTGACGCCCGGCTTTCGGTTATTCCCGACCAGCTGAACTTGTTTCTGCTGTTTTTGGGCTTTGTTTTTATCGGAATCAAGGGCTTCCAAAATATCAATGCGTGGAGTCCGCATCTGATAGGTCTTGCGGCCGGGCTCTCATTTCTCGGTTTGATATTTGTCGTCAGCCGCGGGCGGGCGATGGGAATGGGGGACGTTAAAATGGCGGCGGCGCTGGGCTTCTTGTTTGCCTGGCCAAAAATCGTACCGCTTTTAATGACTGCTTTTATGCTGGGCGGTTTGTGGGCGACTATCGTTTTGCTGTCCAGGAAAAAAACTCTCAAAGACGCGATTCCCTTCGGTCCGTTTCTTGCCCTCGCCGGCGTTTTAGTCGTTATTTGGGGCGACTTGGTTCTTCGGTCTTTTTACGGCTTTCTTTAGCCAGGATAAAAAATTTATACGCCCCTCCGCCACTTTCTTTTCCCTCAACCCACTGTAGATCCGCCCACCCCCAAGAAAGTCTCCTGTAAGGACCGGCGGTTCTTTTGCCCAGCGGCAAAATCCCCTGCCTGCCGGCAGGCAGGCGCCTATGGGCTCGCCGCGCCACTTTTCGTTTCTTTGCGATTATAACGAAAAGACCATGCTGGCGCGCCTGCCTGCCGGCAGGCAGGGCTCCGCCAATTCCTTTCAGAAGACTTTCTTAGGGTGGTGACACATCACAACAAGCCCCTCTGACGCTTTCTTTTCTCCGACCTCCAATATCTCACGATCGTGAGATATTGGAGGAATCAAAACTGGACGGAACGGGTTGAGGGAAAAGAAAGTGGCGGAGGAGCGAAACCTGAACGGGTTGCGAGGAACTGCTGGTTCCCGAGGAGACTTTACGAAGGGGGCGGAATAAAAGAGCGCCCGGCATTGATAACGCAATGGGTGCTGTTATAATTAATCCGGTACTTTTATAGGAGACGGCAATGAGAATCGTCACGCTGTTGTCTTTGGCGGCGATTTTTCCTCTCGTCGGTTGCAGCGCGATTGAGTCGGAAGTTCTTTATCGCGAAATACCAGCACGGCCGATTGCCGAAAAGGTAGCCGTGATTGAAGAGATGAATTGCGATAATCCCAAGGCCGTGGAATACTGTGCGGAACTTATGAAGGCCGAACTTGAAAGGATGGGGTATCGGATTGCTGACGAGCCCGGTGCGCTAAGAATCAGGTTTTGGGCCAAGCTTGTAGCGGTTAGGTGCGACAATCCCGAAGATGACTACACATCCTCCGGTTTTCTGATTAGGGTCTACCACCCTTATCCCGGAGTTAAGCATTTTCCGAACAAAATTCTTGAACTGAGCGACGGGCGGACCAGCTACATCACATTTGAAAGGGCTTTGCTGTACATTCATTGTAAAGATGTTGTGCCGCGCATGCTGAAAAAGATGGACGAATGTCTTTTTCCCGCCAACTAAATTCAAAACCCCTCCGATATCAATCGGAGGCTTTTTATTTTATAATAGGAGAGCATTCCTAAATTTAATGGATAAAAAACAAGCGAAGGAACGAATTGAAAAATTACGCGAGACGATTGATAAGTACCGCTACGCTTATCACGTTTTGGACAAATCCCTCATTTCCGATGAGGCGTTGGACGCGTTAAAAAAAGAACTTTTTGACTTAGAGCAGCAATTTCCGGACCTTATCACTCCAGACTCGCCGACACAAAGAGTGGCGGGCCAGCCGCTAAAGGAATTTAAAAAGGCCCAGCACGAGAAGCCAATGACTTCTTTTAATGACGCTTTTTCGGAAGATGATATGAGGGACTGGATGAAGCGACTTGAAAATTATTTGGGGCGGGAAATAAAAAAGGAATTTTACTGCGAACATAAGATTGACGGCCTGGCTGTAGAGCTGGTTTACGAAAATGGGATTTTTATCCAGGGTTCCACTCGAGGCAACGGATTGATAGGCGAAGACGTCACTCAAAATCTAAAAACCGTTGAAGCGATTCCTCTGAAATTGGCGCTCGGTGCCCCAAAAAAGCTCATTGTTCGGGGTGAGATTTTTTTAACAAAAAAAGAATTTGACCGAATCAACAAGGAACTTACAAAAAAAGGCGATAAAAATTTCGCCAACCCGCGCAATTTGGCGGCTGGCACCATTCGCCAGCTTGACCCAAAAGTAACCGCCAGCCGCAAACTGGACTCGTTTCAATACGCCATAGTCACGGATGTTGGTCAAAAAACCCACGAGGAAGAACATGAACTTTTGCGCAAGTGGGGGTTCAAAACCAATCCGCACAATAGAAAAATATCGCCTTTCGGGGAAATTTTTGATTTTCATCGGGAGACGGAAAAGCAACGGGAGAAGCTGGCGTATGAAATAGACGGGATTGTCGTGATTGTTAACGACAACAAAACTTTTGAAACCGGAGGGGTAATCGGCAAGGCGCCGCGTGCCGCCATCGCCTACAAGTTTTCTCCAAAGGAAGCGACCACCGTTGTTGAGGATATTCAGGTCCAGGTCGGGCGAACCGGCGTTTTAACGCCAGTGGCGGTTTTGCGGCCGGTGATGGTTGGCGGTATTACCATCACGCACGCCACCGTTCATAATTATGACGAGATTAAGCGCCTGGGACTGAAAATTGGCGACACGGTCATTGTCAGCCGGGCCGGGGACGTCATCCCGCAGGTCAACAAAGTGTTAAAAGAAATGCGTACCGGAAAAGAAAGGGAATTCAAAATGCCGGCCAAATGCCCGGCCGATGGCTCCGCCGTGGTAAAGGACGGAGTCGCCTATAAATGCGGCAATAAAAATTGCGGCGCGCGCCAGCGGGAATTTCTTTATCATTTTGTCGGCGCTTTCAATATGGACGGATTGGGGCCAAAAATTATTGATCGCTTTTTGGACGAAGGCCTTATAATGGATGCCGCGGATATTTTCACGGTTAAAAAAGGTGATGTTGCCGCGTTGGAGAGGTTCGGCGAAAAATCCGCGGAAAATATTATTAGTGAAATTGAAACGCGCAAAAAAATTTCGCTTGAGCGGTTTATTTATGCTCTTGGGATTTTGCATGTTGGAGAGGAAACATCCCGTTTGCTGGCGCAAACGGTAATTTCCCTGCCTCGCCGGCAGGCAGGCAATTCCATTTCCAAACCGAGCCATGTTTTAAAATCGTTGGGGGAAATGTCGGTAGAGGAATTGCAGAAAATTCCCGACATCGGGCCCGCGGTGGCGGCAAGTATCGCCGATTATTTTCAAGACAAACGCCATCGCGAGTTGATTATGAAATTGGATAAAGTTGGAATTATTTTGGAAACCCCCGAACTTAAACCCAAAAGCCAGAGATTAAAAGGCCAAACCTTTGTTCTTACCGGGACCCTTGAATCAATTTCGCGCGATGGCGTAAAGGAAAAAATCCGTTCTTTGGGCGGCGAGGTGAGCGAATCGGTTTCCAAAAAAACTTCCTATGTGGTTGTCGGAGCGGAGCCGGGTTCAAAACTGGAGAAGGCCCGACAGTTGGGCGTAAAAGTTTTGGAAGAGCGAGAATTCTTGAAAATCATCGGCAAGTAGTTGATACTGACCGCAGCTCGTTAAAGGAGTCAAGGCATGACGAAAAGCCGGCGCAGATTTTTGTTTTCCGTGCCCATGGGTAGCGAGGTGGCGGTGGATCAATTTTTGAAATTACTGCAAAAAAGAACTTGCCTTATAATCCGCAAAACCTGCACAATTTTTCACATTAGTTTTGACGACAAGACGGGCGTGGCGGCAACTTCCTACGATACTATGGTTTATTGCGCCGACAAAAAGGCGCGGCGAATTGCCGAGTGTTTGCGCAAAGACATTTTTCCCAAAGATCGCGAATGGCTGGTTTACATCTATAACCCGGACGAAAAAGGAGTCATTGACACGTTTCGATAATTGCGGCACAATTTCTCACAGCTGTTTAAAGGGGGCGCAATGTCGGAACCCCGCATGGCCTACAAGATTTATTTCAACGCGCCGTTTGCCAGAACTTCTCTGGGCGTTTCTCTGGGTCACGCGTTGATTGCAAAGGAATACTGCTACGAGGTCAATTTTGCAGGACAGAGCATTACCTTGAGACCGGGCTTTGAATTTGAAGGGAATGTTGATCAGAGCAATCTGAATTTCAAGTTTCCGGATGGCTTCCGTGTTTCTATCAAGAAAGCATGCGTTGTCAGGGTTGAAAACGTCAGGGTTCCGTTCTAAATTATTATTTTGTCCCCCACCTCCCCACTTAATAAGTGAGGAGGTTTTTGTTAATATATAACTTATGAGCGAAATCACTAAAAAATCTTTGGAGCACTTAGCGGACCTGGCGCGTCTGGAATTAAACGCGCAGGAGGACGAGAAATTTTTAGCAGACCTTAAAAAAATTCTTGACCACTTCCAGGAACTGCAGGCCCTAAACACCGATGGCGTCCAGCCGATGACCGGCGGAACGGAAAGCAAGAATGTTTTTCGCGAAGACGGCGCAACCAAAAGCAGTATTAGCCCCGATGGGGTAGTGGAAGCATTTCCGGAAAAAGAAAAACACTGGCTGAAAGTGCCGCCAGTATTTTAATAATTTTACTATGCATTTACACGACCTCACAATCAAAAAATTCCACGACGGTTTGCTCAAAAAAGAGTTTTCGGCTTTTGACGTCGCTAAGGGCCTTTTTGATTTCATAGAAGACAAGGATAAAGAAATCGGCGCTTATTTAAGTTTGGCGAAGGATACCGCCTTGAAACAGGCCGAGAAGGTTGACATTGCCGTTGCCAAGCAGGAGCCGGTGGACGCGCTGGCCGGCGTTCCGCTGGCTATCAAAGACGCAATTTTAATAGAGGGCCAGCCGGCTACTGCCGGTTCAAAAATTTTGGAAAATTACCGAGCCGCCTATGACGCCACCGTTATTTCAAAACTAAAATCTGTCGGAGCGGTATTTTTGGGCAAAACAAATCTTGATGAATTCGCGATGGGTTCTTCAACCGAGAACTCCGCTTTTAAAGTCACTAAAAATCCGCACGATCTGACCCGGGTGCCGGGCGGTTCGTCGGGAGGTTCGGCGGCGGCCGTGGCCGCCCATATGGCGGTCGCCGCTTTGGGCTCCGACACCGGCGGGTCCATTCGCCAGCCCGCGAGTTTGTGCGGCGTAGTCGGATTGAAAACAACGTATGGCGCCGTTTCCCGGCACGGTTTGATTGCTATGGCTTCCAGCCTGGATCAAATCGGGCCTATCGCGAAAACAGTTGATGACGCCGCGCTTTTATTCAAGGCCATTGCTGGCAAGGACCAATTTGATTCAACTTCGGTTGATGCCAAATACGGGCCGGAATTGACCGAGCCAAAATTGGAAGATATTAAAAAAATGACAATCGGCGTGCCATCGGAATATTTTGTTGAGGGCCTGGACCCCGCGGTGTCAAAAGCGATGGAGGAGGCGATGGCGGCGCTGAAAAGTTTGGGAATTAAATTCAAAGAAATTTCTCTGCCGCACACAAAATACGCGCTCTCTTGCTACTACATTATTATGCCGGCGGAAGTCAGTTCCAACCTGGCCCGCTTTGATGGTATCCGTTACGGTGTTCGCGGCGAAGGACACGGCAATTTGCTGGATTTGTACAAGAAAAGTAAAAGCCATGGTTTTGGCGCCGAAACTAAGCGCCGGATAATTTTAGGGACTTATGTTTTGTCGTCCGGCTATTATGATGCCTACTACGCAAAAGCCCAGAAAGTTCGGCGTCTGATTAAAAATGATTTTGACGAAGCTTTCAACCCGAAAAATGGCGGGGTGGACGTTATTTTTACTCCGGTTGCCCCGACTCCGGCGTTTAAAATCGGTGAAAAAACCGACGATCCGCTGGCAATGTACCTTTCTGACATCTTTACGCTTCCGGTGAACCTTGCCGGTCTGCCAGCCGTTTCCATACCGGTAAAGCAAGCGTCAAACGCTCAATCTCGTGTCTTGCCGGTGGGTTTCCAGTTGATCGGAAAACCTTGGCGAGAAGCTGATATACTTGGAATAGGGCACTACTATGAGCAGCTTCATTGATGGCGCGACAAAGGTTATTTTGAGTTTCCGCGGCTATGCCGGGGAATTTATCAGTTCAATTTATCCGTTCCTGGAAATAGCCGCTTTGGTTATTTCGGGGCTTTTGTTCTGGGGCATTATTTATACAGTTTCAAAAAGCGGCTACATAAGCACGCGCATAGAGTACTATATGGATTATTTGGGCATTGGCGACATCAGCCGCCGCCGCCAACTCAAGGCCTGGAAGCAAATCGTGGAAAGAATGAAAACGCCCGACGCCAGCAACTGGAAACTGGCAATTCTGGAAGCCGACAAAGTGCTGGACGAAATGTGGAAGATCGCGGGCTATCGGGGCGAAACGGTGGACGAGCGTTTCAAGCAAGTACCGCCCGAAACAATTTCCAACCACGCGGAAATCCAGCAGGCGCACCGCGTCCGCAACCGTGTCGTCCAAGAACCGGATTTTGTAATCGCTCACAATGAAGTACTGGACGTTCTGAAGATTTATAAAAAGGCTTTTCAAGAGCTGGGATTGCTTGACTAACTTTGCTGTTATCTTTAGAGTACTAAGCAGTTCCTAGTTTTTGAGGAGGTGACTGGTGCACAGAGATTGCCTCAAGTGCAGAAAAACGTACTCAGGGAGCGTTGTCGGCGCGTGGCATTACCAAGCGACCAAAACCAAAATCGGATATTTTGGCGGACAATGCGGTTGCGGCGGCAAGCTGGGCGATTCTTATACTTGGCACGGTCTTTTAGATGAGCAGAAAAAGGTCTATTCCAAAGACGATTTGAAGTGGAGAAAATCTTTAACCGCCAAGCAGTACCAAGAAATTTTCGGTGGGCCGTCAAATGCTACTTTGAACTTCTTCGATTACGCCGAATTATTTCTGGCAAAATCTCCGAAAGACGCGCGCAAGAAATTTTTGCGGCTCTACCGCGCGATGCAGAAAGACACGAACGGCAAGGCGCGATTGATTAATGCCCGATTCCAGGAATGGGAAAAGGGTATGTTCTGCGCCAGTTATAGCCTTGAGACCGCGGGCTCCGTACTTTCGTTGATGAACAGGCTGGAGCTTGCGAGAAGGCGCCTGGGCGTCAAAAGATATCATTAACCTCCCCGAAATGAAATCGGGGATTTTTTATTTGGTGGATAAGAAACTCCACCACGGCCTCGTTTCGCTTACAACATTGCCGTTAGCGGCATCGGCATTGACCGATTTTTCAATCGTAATCGGAATAAATCCAAAAAGTTTTCGTTTCTCATCTATTTTCATTTTGTATACCGCCACGGAGTTCTCTTCTTTCAGCTCCATGACTTTCGGCGCCAACTGCAGTTTATTAATTACTTCGCTGGGGGATAGTTTTACTTCGGAATTGCCAACGCTAAGAACATTATCTTTGATTGATACCGCTTCAGCTTTAACGTTAATTTCTCCGTCATTGACGATAACCTCTTTTTCTTTCGGCTCTATACTCAACTCTTTCGCGCCAACGTCAATTTTAATTTTTTTATCAGTTGTTTTAACGGAAATTTCGTTGGCCTTTATTTCGCCGGGTAAAACTTTTACTTCCGACACCAGGCCACTGACTTCAGACGCGTTAAACTCTGTTCTGCCGGCTATCATTTTTTCAATCATGCTGTCTATTTCCGAACGCAGAATCTTGAGCGACTCTATTTGCTTTTCGGCGCCATCGTTGGCGGACATAACCTTTTGCAGTTTCTGGCGATAGTAGGAGTCTATCCCGACGCCCGAACCCGAACCCACCACCGTCGGTTTTGCCGGCTCCGCGATTGGAATGGGTGTTGCCGAACCCGTTTTGCAACCTTCCTGATTCTTGGCAATTTCCCGCTTCAGCGAGATTATTTTATCCGTTATTTCCTGGGCCAATTGTTTATCTCCGGCCGCTTCCGCTTTGCGCAACTGGATAATCAGCTGGTCATATTCCCGCATTGACGGTTCGTTCAGATTGCAAGTAGAAACAGCCGGAACGGGCTTTGCAACAGTGGGAATGGGCGCTGGCACGGGCATTGGAGCTGGCATCGGCATCGGTTTTACGACGGCACAGCGCGAAGCACATATTTTTTTGCCGTATTCTTGCCATTCTTCGGATGATTTGCAGGAATTATCTGATTGCTTCTCTTCGTAGCCGTCATAGCACTGAAAATAAGCACTTCTAAAAGACTTGTCACTGCATTGATCGTTTGCTTGAAAAGTATTTACGCCGCATTTTTCAACGGGAGCCACGCTTGATACGGAGGTAATCGGTATAGCCGCGTCGGTTGAAACACCCTGCGTGGCAGTTTGCGCAAACGACAGCGCGCCGCCGCTTATTAAAACCACTACTAAACCCGCGATAAATAATATTTTATTCATAGTGTTATTTTACACTGCCAATAGCGACGTTGTACAGCAAATCGTGATAATCTTGGAGTAATGGCCAGGCCAAAACTCATTTTCATCGCGGCTCTCATAATCTTAAACGGTGTTTTTTATTTTCCCAACCTCGGGGCTACGCCATTAGATGATTATGACGAAGCCACTTATGCCCAGGTGGTTAAAGAAACACTTACCAACGGCAACTTTCTGACTTTTACTTATTTTGGGAAGACTTGGGTTGATAAGCCGCCGCTCCATTTTTGGCTTATGACGGCGAGCGCGAAATTATTCGGCCTTAACGAATTTGCCCTGCGCTTGCCCGCCGCGCTGTTTGGCATTATCTCGTCATTGTTAGCTTTTTTAATAGTTCAAGAGATTGGCGACAAGAACAAGAATCTTTTGGCTTTTTTGGCCGGGGCGGGGACTACTCTATTTCCCATTTTTCTGGCTGCCGGGCGTGATGTTCGGCTGGAAGTTCCCATAGCCGCCGTCGCCTTGGGCGGTTTCTATTTCTTTATCAAGGGATTAAAAAATTCCAAGTTTCTTAGCGGCGTCGGCATTTGTATTGGACTGGGAATAATGTTCAAAAGCATTTTTGGATTACTGGCTCTTGTGCCGATTGCTATATGGAGTGTTTTGAGCCGTAACTGGTCTTGGTTAAAAAAGCGCCATTTTTGGATCGGTATCTTTCTTGGCGCGCTGATAAGTTTGCCCTGGCATATTTATGAAGCGGCGAAAATCGGAGCCGGCTTTCTCCAGACCTATTTGGGATTTCATGTGGCACAGAGGTTTACCGAAAACGTTTTTAATAATCAAATCGGCAATTGGCAATACCTCTCTATTTTTTTCAAGTACGGCCAGCCCTGGAGCTCGTTGTTTTTGTTTTCTTTGGCCCTGGCTTTGCTGGCTTTGGTAAATAAGAAATTTCGGGCGAAAGCGGGAGATTGGCTTTTGCCGCTGTCTGTCACGGCTTTTACCGTGGCCGTGATTTTTATCGGATTTATGGCCGTTCCGTCAAAGTTGATGACCTATTTAATTCCGATTTATCCCTGGGTGGTGCTGGCCGGCGTTTTTGCAATCCCGGTCATCCAAAAAACATTTTTGTTTGTTCCCAAGATGGCGGCCGCGGTCGCGGTTTTGATGCTGGCCGTAAGCGCCTATCTGTCCTTTAGCGAAGTATTTTTAAATCCGCAACTTTTTACCCTGGAGTTTTCCAAAGACGAGCGGGACATTGGCCTGTATCTCTCCGGAAGCGCCGGAGAAGAAAAAATATTTTCTCATGGCTGGCCGCATCAGCAAACGTTGCGTTATTACTCCGGCAAGGAAATTGATAATTTGGATGGCGTCGGCGAAGTCGCCGTGCCCCTGCCGTTTTGGCTGATCATTCCGAATCAGCTCGTTGAAAAATACCCGTTAGTCCAAAACTTCCCTCATCCGTACGAGGGGGAGTATTTGACGCTTGTACATTTTAGAAAGGGGTAAAATGCGGTGAGGGAGAGATTCGAACTCTCGATACGGATTTAAACCCGTATAACAGGTTAGCAACCTGCCGCCTTCAGCCTCTCGGCCACCTCACCAAATAAGGTAGACTTTGCCTTATCTTTTCAATATAATACCAGCGGTTTATGAAACAATCAATCGTGGAAAAAATCAAAACCGCGCCGCGATGCCCGGGAGTGTATATCTTTCGTTCTCCGCGAAATGTTTTGTATGTCGGCAAGGCCGTCAATTTGCGAAATAGATTGAAATCTTATCTGGCAATCACCGACATTAAAACCCAATCGCTTGACCAGGAAGCCGAGCGCTTGGACTACATTACTTTGCGTTCCGAAATTGAAGCGTTGATAGAAGAATCGCGGCTGATCAAAAAGTTAAAACCAAAATACAACGTTTTGTGGCGCGACGATAAGTCGTATCTTTATGTTGCTTTGACGCGCCTGCCTGCCGGTAGGCAAGGTCAAAGCTTCCCGAAAGTTTTTATTACCCATCAAAATTTGAAAATTGAACGCATTGGGCCGTTCACCGACGGCAAGGCTCTGCGCCTGGTCATGAAGATTTTGCGCAAGCACTATCCTTATTGCACCTGCCCCAAACCTCATTTGCGCGATTGTATAAATGCCCAAATCGGCAGGTGTCTTGGCATATGTTGCCAACGCGATGCAAATCTGCAAATGCACGCGGATGCCGTAAATACTTACAAAAGAAATATACGCGCGATCAAAACGATTCTTCGCGGCCAGAACAAGAAACTTTTAAAAACGCTTACGAATGATAAAGAGCGCGAGGCGCTGGAAACAATTTTTCGGCATAAAGAATTTTTACAAAACCATGACTCTTCGGAATTTCCGGAGGGATACCGCGCGGAGTGTTACGATATGTCCAATTTCGCGGGAAAGGAAGCCGTTGGCGCTATGACCGTGTTAGTAAAAAAAGATGGCGCGTGGATGCCCGACAAAAGTTCTTACCGCAAGTTTAAAATAAAATCCCTGCCTGCCGGCAGGCAGGAGCGCCGGGGATTAGACGATCCACGAGCAATCGCGGAAATATTATCTCGGCGATTGAACCACCCCGAATGGCCATACCCTGATTTAATCATCATTGACGGTGGTTTAACGCAATACCGTGCCGCGCTTAGAGTCGCAGCTCAATATCCGGCCGCCTCCAAAATCAAAATAATTTCATTTGCAAAGCCGGAGCAGAAAATTATCGGCGAAAACAACCCCTCCGAAGAATTAAGAAAGCTCGTTGAAGAGGCAATTTACCGGACTCACCATTTCGTAATCCGTTATCATCGCAATGTGCGCCGCCGGGAACTGTTTGATATAATTAAATAATGAAGAAAATAATTATTGGTTTGGTTTCCAACCTCGTCGCCATTTTGCTGGCAGAGTATCTTATCACCGGTTTTCAGGTGGTCAATGATTGGAAGGGGTTCGCTATTGTCGTGATTCTTTTTACTATTGCCAATTCTTTTATCCTGCCGATACTGCGCTTCGTCTTTAAGCCGTTGATATGGCTGACCGCCGGCTTGTTGGCTCTCGCCTTCAATGGCCTTCTTATATATATCGTTGACATTTTATCGGCGGGCATTACAATAAGTGGACCAATACCGCTGATATTAGCAACTATTGTCATAGGAATGGTGAACGCCACTTTTGCCTATGGCGCCAAGGCATTTAAAGCATAGATGAACAACATTATAACCATCGGACAGATAGCGACCTCGGTTATTTTAATAGTCCTCATTTTGATTCAGGAGCGATCCGCCGGCGCGGGCGGGCTTTTTGGCGGAGGGGGCGGGGACAGCGGCTTTTACCAGACGCGGCGCGGTTTTGAAAAATTGCTTTTCGTGGCAACAATTGTTTTATCAATTATTTTTGCCGGTTTAGCCCTTTTGAACCTTGTTGTATAAACTTTTTCAAATTCTAAAAACCTTATCAATAAGGGAGCGCTATATCGCCGCCGCCGCCGGCGGCGTGTTCATTTTATCGGCTATTTTACTGGGCATCTCATTTTTCTATCAGAAAACGGTTGCAAGCCCCGTTGAGGGGGGGAGTTACGTTGAGGGGATTATCGGCCAGCCGGTTTCCATTAATCCGATTATTGCCGGCGATAACGATACCGACCGGGATTTGATTGCCCTGCTTTTTGCCAGTCTTTTTGATTTGGCGGAAAAATATGAAACGGACCCGCAGCAAAAAGTTTGGACCGTCACGCTTAAGCCCGATCTCAAGTGGAGCGACGGCGAGCCCCTTACTTCTGACGACATTATTTTTACTATTAGCGTCGTTCAGGATCCCGACGTCCGGTCGCCGTTTTTTGCCACTTGGCAGGGGGTGCTCGCCGAACGGCTAAGCGAGCGCGAAGTGCGTCTCACACTTAAAAACCCCTACGCTTTCTTTTTGGATAACATAAAAAATTTTCGCATTGCTCCCAGCCATATTTTTGACGACATTCCGCCGCAAAACTTCAGACTGTCGGAATACAATTTCCGTCCGGTCGGCAGCGGCCCCTACAAAGTTGTCAATTTTGAAAAACGCAGCGACGGATTTATTGAGAAGTATATTTTAACGAGCAACAAATATTATGCTTTGCAAAAACCGTTTATTAACAATTTCCCAGTTAAATTATTTGCCAACAAAACCGACGCCATCAATGCCTTTAATGCCAGGGAGATAGATGGAATCGGCGGTCTGGACCAGCCCGATTTGGAAAATCTTAAAATCAAACAGCAAGTCTTTAAGATTGACCGCCCTCGCTATTACGCGATTTTCTTCAATCAAAGCACAAGTGTGCCGCTAAAGGAAAAAGAAGTCAGAACGGCGCTGTCGCAATCCGTAGACAAGGGAAAAATAGTTGACACCGTATTGAAGGGGTTGGGCGTTGCCGTTAATGGCCCCGTTCCGCCGACAATGTCGGGGTATGACCCGTCGATTTATGGAGACAACGAGTTTTCTCTTGATAAAGCTTCAACAACTCTGGCAAAAGCCGGTTGGGTGATAGGTGACGACGGAATCCGAACCAAGAATACGCCGCGCGGCAAAATCAAACTTAGTTTGGATATTATCGTCCCCGAAGTTCCTTTTTTGGTGGACACCGTCAACGTTATCAAAGATGATTGGCTGAAAATCGGCGTCGCTCTTAATCCGATCGTCCTCAAACCGTCGGAGGTGATTAATAGCGCCATTAAGCCGCGCAACTATCAGATGATTATTTTTGGCAATACGCTCAACAACAATCCGGACATTTTTTCGTTTTGGCATTCGTCTCAACGATTTGACCCGGGGCTGAACCTGGCGCTTTTCAACGACAAAACATCCGATGGCCTGCTGGAATCGCTTCGGCAAACTTTGGACGAAACGGCGCGTTTGCAAGACCTTTCCAAATTGCAAAAAATTATCAATGACCAAAAATCGGCTATCTTCCTTTACTCGCCGCAGTATCTTTACGTAACGTCAAAAAATCTAAATGGATTTGTCGCGAAAATGATTGCCGTGCCCGCCAATCGCTTTGAAGCCGTCAACGGCTGGTATTTGAAAACTGCCCGCATTTTCAAGTAAAATAAAGTTGATGGCCAAGGTTGCTATTCTTGGTTTCGGCCGCGAGGGACAGTCTTTGTTTAAATTTCTGAACAATCCGGACGTTGTAGTTTTAGACAAAAAAACCGACCGAAATTACCTGGCTAACCTTTCTTCTTTTGACGTTGTATACCGTTCTCCGGGCGTTCCTTACAATTTGTCCGAGATTCAGACGGCGATTAAAAACGGCGTTAAATTTTCCAGCGCCACAAAGTTATTTTTTGAGCGGGCTCTACCCGTACTTCGGCGCGGTTCCGGGAAAATCATCGGAGTTACCGGCACAAAAGGGAAAGGGACAACCTCCACTCTTATCGCCCAAATTTTAAAAAACTCACACCAAAAAGTTTTATTGGCGGGGAATATCGGCATTTCGCCATTGGAAATCCTCCCCAAGCTGGATAAAAACTCTCTGGTAGTTTTGGAGCTTTCAAGTTTTCAACTGCAAGACTTGGAAAATTCGCCGCAGGTGGCCGTTATAACGGAAATTTTCCCGGACCATCTGGATGTTCATAAAAACGTCAAAGAATATCTGGACGCCAAAGCGAACATCTGCCGTTACCAGAAAAAATCAGACCCCGTTTTTTATTTCGCGGGCAACCGACCGGCGGCGAAAATCGTGGCACAGGGCTCCGGCAAGATGATTGCCGTTTCGGCGCCGGACAATCTTACTAAAAACCACTTGTTAGCGGCGGCGGTTGCGCGCCACCTCAGTTGTTCGGAAAAAATAATCCAAAGCACGCTCAAGAATTTTAACGGGTTGAAGCATCGCCTTGAACGGCTGGGAGCTGTTAAGGGAATCGAGTTTTATAACGATTCGGCGAGCACCAATCCCCAAACGACCGCCAAGGCCGTTTCCAGTTTTGAAAAATCACTGGTGTTGATTGCCGGCGGCAAAGATAAAAATCTGGATTACGCGCCGCTGGCCAAGGCCATTAAAGCGTCCCGTTCCGTGCTGCAAGTGTTATTGTTCGGCGAAAATAAAAATAAGATATTTGAAGCGATTGCCGGCGCCGGCGTGCCAGTAAGATTATGCCGCGACTTGGAGGCGGCGGTAGCCGAGGCTGTTCAAAAACGACCGGAGATAGTGCTGTTCTCGCCGGGAGCGGCCAGTTTTGATATGTTCAAGGATTATGCGGATCGCGGCGAGAGATTTAAAAATATTGTAAGAAGCCTTAGTATATAGTAAGATATCGTAAGCTAATGCGGTGGTAGCTTAGCTGGCTAAAGCGCCGCCCTGTCACGGCGGAGACCGCGGGTTCGAGTCCCGTCCACCGCGCAAAAAATAGAACCGGATAAATGTACCAATGGGCAAAATTCGCGTTGGCGTACTGATGGGCGGGCCGTCCGCAGAGCATGAAGTATCCCTTAAAAGCGGGGAGATGATTTTGCGATTTTTGAATCCGGAAAAATACGCGGCGGAAGGGATTGTGATTGATAAAAAGGGAAAATGGCCGATGCCGCTGGCCGCGTTTAAAAAAAGATTTGACCTGGCTTTCATTGCTATGCACGGCGAGTACGGCGAAGACGGCACGCTCCAGAAGATTTTAGACAAACATAAAATTCCTTATATTGGTTCGGGCGCGCAAGCAAGCGAAATCGGGATGGACAAGGCTGTATCCTCAAAGCTTTTTAAAAAAGCCGGATTACAGGTGCCTGATTTCAAAGTTGTCAGTGTTGGGAAGAGGATTAAAAAATACCGATTGAGTTTCAAATTTCCGGTAGTGGTAAAGCCGAGCGACAGAGGGTCCAGCGTTGGCGTGAGTATCGTGAATAATTCGTCAGGACTTCAACGGGCGCTAAAGAACGCTGGTGTGTATTCCAAAAACGTGATGATTCAAAAATATATTGAGGGTAGGGAACTTACCTGTGGCGTCCTTGAAAGAGGAGGCAGGCTAAAAGCGCTTCCGCCGACTGAAATTATTCCGTCCGGCAGCACATTTTTTGATTACAACGCGAAATACTCCGCCGGCGCTTCGCGGGAAATTACCCCGCCGAATCTTCCGGCCGAAGGTATCAGAAAAATCCAAAACATAGCGCTCAAGGCGCATGAAGCAATCGGCGCGAGGGGGTTTTCGCGGACGGACATGATCATAGCGGAAAATCCGAAATCCGAAATCCGAAATCCGAAAGTATATGTACTGGAAATTAACACCCTGCCGGGTATGACTGAAACGAGTTTGTTACCGCAGGAAGCCAAGGCCGACGGCATCAGCTTCCCAGAGTTGCTGGACGCAATAATTGAATCCGCCTTGCGGTGATTTATTGTTGTGCCCTCATGAGGAATCGAACCTCAATTGCAAGATCCGCAATCTTGCGTCCTATCCATTGAACGATGAGGGCGTTTTAAAATTTAAAAAATCTTGAAAGGTGCTCTACCAGCGAAGCTTCGTATTCAATTTCCGGCAGGTGCTTGTTGACGAAAATTTTCGTTTCTTCAACCTTGCTGTTCGGTATCAAGGCCTTGAAATAAGTCCCAAACCGGTGCTTTTTCTTCAGAATCAGCTCCGAAAATCCGTCATCGTGAGCATCCAGGCGGTTAATGGCAAAGCCAAATAGAGTCTCGTAACTATACAGATTTTTTCCGGCAATCTCAAGACCCGCGTCGGTCAGGCGGAATTCTATGGAATGCGGAGCCTGGGCGCCGAAACGCAAAAACAAAATTCCCGCCATAGCCACAAAAATCGCGAAAAGGAAATTTCCCTGCCAAATCGCCAATGCCAAGAATAAAGCCATAAAGAAACCGCTCGCCAAATACCAGCGCGCGTCCTTTTGGTGGTGCTCAAACTCCGGCGCCGACCAGCTTATTTCCTTTTCCGGCATTTTTTAATTCTAACACACTAGCGCTTCGGAGGGATTTATTTTTTATTACGCAGTCTCTTTATTCTTTCTTCAACTGGCGGGTGAGTGGAAAACAATTGCACTAAAAGCGACGGCTTGAATGGGTTCACTATAAATAAGTGGGCGGTGGCTTCGTGTTTCGGTTCGCCGATGAGCGGGTGCGTTTTGGCGGCGAAACTGATTTTTTCCAGCGCGGACGCGAGCCCCTCCGGATCACCGGTGGTTTTTGCTCCGGTCGCATCGGCGAGATATTCGCGCGAGCGTGAAATGGCCAGATGGAGGAGGGTGGCAATGACGGGCGTGAGAATCAGAAGCGCTAAGGTACCCAGGCTGTTGCCGCGATTGCGATTGTCTTGTCCGCCGACGGAACGTCCGCTGAATAACATACCGTAATAAGCCATTTGCGCGAGAAAAGAAATCGTCCCTGCCAGTGTCGCGGCAATGGAAGATATCAAAATGTCCTTGTTTTGGATATGGCCGAGTTCGTGCGCCAGCACGCCTTCCAATTCTTTGTCGTTAAGCAGGGAAAGAATAGACGGCGTGACAGCCACTACCGCGTGGTTTTTATTTCGGCCGGTGGCAAAAGCATTGGGGGCCGGCATATTGACGATATAAATTTTCGGTTTCGGAAGGTTGGTCTTTTCGGCGATTCGCTCCACGATTTGATGGACGCGCAAATTTTGTTCCGGCGCCAACGGGCGGGCGCGATAAATTGCCAGTACTAATTTGTCGGAAAACCAATAGCTCCCTACGTTCATCACCGCGGAAATGACTAAGGCGGTTACGACGCCCTGCTGGCCTCCCAGGTAATAGCCTGCCGCCAGAATGAGCCCCGTCAGCGCCGCTAAAAATATAAACGACTTGAATTGCATAAGAATAGATGGTATTATATCACCAGTTTCTTTAACAGGCAATGCGTTGGGAGAAGGATAATGATCTACCAGGCAGTCGGCGACAGAATTGCCGTGGATTTTTCCACTTGGCCGGGAATTGATGCCGAGCGGGCCTGTTCCACCTTACAAAAACAGGGTTTTCACCGTGAGATTTTTGATCCGGAGTGGTACGCGCAAGGCTTAATCGGAAGGCGGAACGTGTTCTACGCTTGCGGCCTGCATTCCAAAAATGCGCCCAAGGCAGTAGATTGTTCCAGTTTGATGAAGTACCTTTTTGGATTGTGCGGAATTTGGATTCCGCGACGCGCCGTTCAGCAAAAGGCCTTTGGCATAAAACTCGATCGTCCCGAACCCTGGTCTTTGGTTTTTAAAACCGGCGCGTGCAATCTTTACGAAGACAGCCCCAAATACGGCGTCGGGCACGTCGGTTTGGTTACCGATCACGGCACCGTGATCCACGCCGTGGACCGACCCACTCCGGTCGTTGAGGTCCCGCTGCGGGAGTTCATAGCGAGAAGGGGAGAATATCGGGGCGCGGCTAGAATCATCCGCCACCCCGAAGCTACCTATACTTTTAGCTTCCCACCGGAATTGGAAATAGAGACCTCGGACGACGTCCGTTGGCGGATTTTGAAAGACTTGACCCCCACACCATAACGAGGATTGGCGCTTGCGCGCCATTGCAAAATGATCCCCGTTTGGTGTGGGGGCTTGACAAATTCACCCAAGATGTGATACACTACCGATAATGCTCTTTTAACAACGTTTCTAGGAGGTTCAAATGTACTGGATTCTGACCCTGCTGGCGATCGTCTGTTCCGTTCTGGTCGTGAAGGCCGTCAAGCGGCGCAGGCTGACGAGCTACCTGGTCGGGGTGGAAGACCGGCTCCGGATGGCGTCGGCCGTCGGAGAAATCGGAGAAGACGAGACCCAGCCCCTGCCGGCGGTATCCTCCGAGTCGTTCGCTCCCGACGTGGAGGTCTTGAAGCTGGACCGTCTTGGCAATGTCATTGCCGGGACGGTCGTGCATCGTGCGGAGTTCGTCCGCATGGACGGGTCCGACAGGGCGGTGCTTCGGAAATCCAACGGCGCTCTGGTGCGTCGTTCCGCCCGCCGGCTCCAGTTCATCGTCTAGCCCAACAACCCTCACCCCTCCTCTCCCCGCCCCGCGTCGAGATACACAAATCTTGGCGCGGGGCTTTTTTATATGTATTAGACAAGCCCGCCATAAAATAGTATTAATAGTAGTGAATGGTGCCTATAGTTTAATGGTAAAACTTCGCTCTGTGGCAGCGATGTTGAGGGTTCGATTCCCTCTAGGCACCCATTAGCACAAAAACCGCAGATTTTTTATTTTGGGTCTGGTATAATTTGTTAATGCACGGCAGCGATACCGATAAACAAGTTTTCTTTTACGAGCACGAATTTTACGTGTTCTCCAATTTTTCTTCTTTCGCGATTGAGTGGAAAGGTGTGTTATGGCCGACTTCGGAACATGCTTATCATTCCGAAAAATTTGATAACGAGGATTTAAAAAATCAAATAAGAAACGCGCGCTCTGCTCACGAGGCTCTAAAGCTGGCGCAAGCGAACATCGGCAAATATAGGAAAAACTGGGACAGTATTAAGTTGGATATAATGAAGCAAATCTTGCGCGCCAAGGTGGACCAGCACCCATATGTTAAAAAGAAACTTTTAGAAACAGGCGATAAGGAACTAGTGGAAGATTCATGGCGAGACGCGTATTGGGGGTGGGGTCCGAACAAAGACGGCGAAAATCATCTCGGCAAACTTTGGATGGAGGTTAGGGCGGAATTGAAATAAAGATGGACAACGGCCAGCTTGTAAAATCAATTTCCGAAATATCCAAAAAGGAGATTCCGCTTTTGTATTACTATCCAAAAGAAGTGGAGAGGGCCATCAGCGATGGCAGGCTGATTACCGTATGTGAGAATGGAAAAAACATCGGCTTCGGTTTCTGGCATTCTTATGGCAACTGGATAGAATTATCAACTATGTATATTGCTCCGGAGTTTAGGGGCAAGGGTTATTTGCATAAACTAATTGACGCAATCCGTCTTAAACTGCAAGACAAAATCCCCAACCTCCTTCTTTTTACCCAAGCCCCTCAAGTGGTGCGGGTTATAGAAAACTTCGGTTTCGGGCCGGCGTCTCTTTCAAGTCTGCCATTTTCGGTACTGGCAAAACTTATTCTGCACCGGCTGAATCTGCGGCGCTGGCTGTCCTACGCCAAGCATATGAAAAACATACCCCGAGTCTTCAAGACCCGCCTTTATGTAAGAAGGGCTTCTTGACAAACCGGAAAATCCAGTTAAAATAGCTATCAATAATCAATGAAGTTTCAACCGCTTTCAAACCACGTTTTTATTGAAGCCATAAAGGAAGACAAAGCCACTAAGTCGGGCATTGTTTTGCCGGATACGGCCGAGAAAGAAAAGCCGGTATTGGGCCTGGTTGTTGCCGTCGGTCCGGGCAAGGCAAGTGAAAAAGGCGATGCTGTGCCGATGTCGGTGAAAGTCGGCGACAAAGTTTTATTTAAAAAATACGGGCCGGACGAAATTGAAGTGGACGGCAAAAAATATCTGGTCGGCGAGGAAAGTGACATACTAGCAATCATAGAATGAATAATTTACTAATCACTAATGAAATACTAATTAAGCTAATGGCGAATTCGCGAATTAGACATTAGTAGATTAGAGTTTATTTGTAATTAGTAAGTACATCTATGGCTAAACAACTTTTATTCAACGAAAAAGCGCGCGAGGCTCTGAAAAAGGGAGTAGACAAGCTTGCCAGGGCGGTCAGCGCCACTTTAGGTCCGCGGGGCAAAGCGGTTGTTATGGAAAAAGGTTACGGCGCGCCGCAGGTGACTTTTGACGGCGTAACCGTTGCCAAAGAAATTGAGCTGG
>Ga0209542_10002758_pt1 | contig 38744 bp, 40 predicted proteins | sample RifCSPhighO2_01_FD_184028 | JGI IMG/M metagenome (GOLD analysis project Ga0209542, IMG submission 184028) | Soil microbial communities from Rifle, Colorado - Rifle CSP2_plank highO2_0.1 (SPAdes) (version 2) | ecosystem: Environmental > Terrestrial > Deep subsurface > Rock core/Sediment ... | reverse complement strand
GATGCCAAATTTTGAATCTCTGGACTTCGTGGAGATAATCGAGATTGCGAAGACGGATCAAACGTTTTTTGATTTCCTCTTTTGACAATCCTCTGCTACTCATGCTTCTATTTTACCATTGTTTCTCTGGGATTTTTTGGGAAGTTGTGCACAGGGGTGTGAGGGGTTACGTAAAGAAGAATTGACAAAAATCAATAATCTAGTATAATGCTAAAAGAGAAGGGTTATAGCCTTTTTTTGTGTCAGAAATAACAACAAACAGAAAGGAAGTTTACGAAACCGATCTTTGAAATCATCAGTTCTGGGTCTTGGCAGCCCCAAAATATCCAGACAACGATTCTGGAGCCGGGTTGCAGTCTGGAGCGGAGTCCGGAATCGGAGGCAATGTTAGAAGCTGGCTGGCAGAAGTTGTTAGGCTCTGGCTTTAAACCCTGGCCGAATGACTTAAACCCGTCGTCTTACCGATTTGCCTCTTGCTGCGTAGAAGCTTCGATTGTGGAAGTCGCGCTGGATCCATGTCTTAGTTACAGGGATCGAATCGGCGGAAGGCAGAGCGAATTTGTGGAGAAGTTCCCGAAGTCCTTTCAGCCTACGCCTCTGGCCGTTACTACCGTGATCACAAGTCATGATCGCTCGGGTGAGGAACGCGTCTTGATAACTCTTCGGGATGAAAAGTAGGACGTAAAACCTGGTGGCTGGCACTGCAGTACGGCGGGGATCACTAGCTATCCAAAGGATGCGAATCCGACAGAGACAGCTTTACGTGAATTGAAAGAAGAAGCGTTGGTATCGAGAGATGAGATCGATGACCTAACTCTCCGGGCCATAGTCTACGGGCCATGGACGGCGCATATGGAGATGATTTACTCCGCTCGTCTCAAACCCCCATGTGAAGAAATAATCGATCGAAAGGTCGCCAAGGCGGAAGCCAAAGGTTTGTCCGCTGAAGAGGCTGAGGATAAACTGCTGTTTATTCCGACAACAAAGGAGGTCGTGACCTCTTGGCTAACGCGAGGACTACATGCCGGAGTACCGGTTGGTGTAGCAGCCCTGTATTTATCCGTCGGCAAGTCTTTCGGGTCGGGTTGGGAAGGGTACGCTGCCAATATTTTTGCAGATGAATCCAGAGCCTATTCCGATTTAACGGATGGAGGCCGAAGGTCTGCAGACTTGATGGCAATTCGGCACATGAAGGAACTTATCGACCTGTGTCGGTAGTCTTCAGAAAAATTTTCAAACGGTCGCCAATGCGGCCGCTTTTATTTTGGTTAGAAGTGGAGAGGGACGAGGCAAATTTTATTGCATAAAAAAACCACAAACTTTATATTTCGTGGTTTCAGTGGACGTCGATTATTTTTTACTCCTGTCCTTTCTCGTAGAACTTCGAGACCTTCACTCGGCATTTCGAGCTTTCTGGAAACCATGGAAGAGTTATGCCGAAAAATCGCTTAAGTTCCCGAAATTGGGGATGCCTGCGAAGTACCACCAACGTTTTCCAAGGGATGAACACGAGATCCTCTTCCCCCACAGATGAATCACCTTTCGGCAATTCCTGTCGGTGGAATTTGCGTTGCGCAATTTCCATAATCTTCAGGTAGATGTTTGATACTACCCACATCTCGTCGTACAAATAGCTTCCCGCAGCATATCCGTCATGACCTGTGCCGTTGGCGTAGCCCTTGTACCACGCGTAAACTATCTGATTGCCGTAGAGAATCGCCCTGTACTTATGACCGTCTGAAGGAGTGCCCTTGCCATCGTAGGTGTCTGCCAGGTAGATCAATCTGAGAAAGCGCAGATCGATCTTATTAGGATCTGTTTCCTGCAGCCCAAACTCAACTTTTTTTAGCACTTGGTTAAGGGTGCTTCGTTCGTTGAAAGATTCGTCATTTTTCACTCAGTATCCTTTCGGTGGTTTTTTGTTGTGATGCCAATTCAGGCTGTCTTACTTACGAAATAATAGCATTAAACGTAAAATTAGTCAAATTTTTGTCACGCTGCCATGGTTTATCTAGGAAGTAAAAAATTTTTGATTTCCTGGCAGACTTTCAAGATATCTTTATCAGTTAAGGTAAAAGCCGACGGTAGCCAAAGCGACAGGGGCGATGAATAGGTACTATTTGGAAAATTATCGTCCGGCATTTTATAAGCCATTTGTCGGTGGATAGGCATCCAATAATTACGGCAGTCGATATTTCTCTCGACTAAATATTTTACGAGTTCATCTCGGCGCTCGGTGAAGGCATCCGTCCACTGCAGCAGTTCTCCTGCTTTAGTATCAGCCGGATAGATCCGCAGTCCTTTTACATTGCCGAGGTTCATGGAATACAGCTCATAATTCCTCCTCATTCTTTTAGTCCTTTCGTTGAGATGTTTGAGTTGGCCCAGGCCCATTGCGGCCTGAAGGTCGGTCATCCGAAAGTTAAAACCGATGGTGTTGTGGACATCATCTCCACCTGTGCCGAGTTTGGTCCGGCCCTGATTAATAAGTGGGCGGAGTTTCAAATAGATCTCTTCATTATCCGTGACTACCATGCCACCTTGGCCGGTTGAAATGGTTTTGTTTGCGGCGAAAGAGAAACAGCCGGTTATACCGAAAGTGCCGAGGTGCTTGCCTTTGCGGTAGGACCCAATGGTCTCCGCCGCGTCCTCTATTACCTTCAAGTTTCGTTTTTCAGCTATGGCCATTATTTCCTCGATTTGCGCGCTTCGGCCGCTGACATGAACGGGAATAACCGCTTTAGTTCGGGACGTGATGGCTTTTTGGAAGGCGAGCGGGTCCATGGTCAGGTCCTCTTTTCGGGTGTCCACTAAAACAGGTTCGGCGCCGCTTAACGAAACCGCATTGGCTGTGGCTATGAAAGTGATGTCGGGAACGATGACTTGGTCACCGGGCCCAATGCCGAGAGCTTTCAAAGATAAGAACATAGCCGTTGTGCAGTTGTTCGTCGCCAGGGCATATTTTGCGCCTGTCAGTTTCAGAATAGCTTTTTCGAATTCAGCCGTTTGGGGACCTTCATTAATGTAGTTCGAATCCAGCGCTTTTTTCAGAAAGGTATAGTTTTCTTTTTCGATCTTTGGTTGCCACCATGCTATCTTTTGCGGTTTTTTCTTCAAGGTCATGTTATTCGATTATTTTAGCCAGAGGGAGCGGAATAATGAATTTACCTTTGTAGCCAATCGATTTCATTTTTTCCACCAGTTCATCGCCTATATGCCATGACAGAACGGCGAGGTACGGCGGCTGGTCTTTGAGCAGTTCGCTTTCGCTTACAACTCTAATATGCGAACCGGGCGCGAAGAGGCCGATCTTGGGCGAGCCGTCCTTTTCCGCTAAATAATCCAGGATTTTATCGTCGATCTTGCAAAAACCGAGCAGACTATTGGAGCGGGCGGAGCTCGTCAAACCGACGATCTTGTGTCCTTCACTCTTAAGGCGGAGCAAAAGCGACAAGAACTCGTTTTTGGCTGTAATGTTTTTCTCAGCGAATTTACGATAGGTTTGCTCGTCATATATCCCAGCTTTTTCCTCTTCTTTAATAAGTTTACGCAACCTCTCGCTCATCGGCCTTTTACCATTCATGGCATAGGCGCGGATGGAGCCTCCCGCGGCCGAAATCCTTTCGGCATCCACCAAACTCATACCGTGTATCTCAAAAAGTTTTTGCAGGGGTTTCAGCGAATAAAAGCGCAGATGTTCATGGTAGATCGTGTCAAATTCATTTTTGGCCAATATATCCATCAGATATTGGGATTCGGATATGAAAACGGAATCCTTATCCATCAGGTTTTTTACTGCTTTCATTAGCGCTGGCAATTCATTGATGTGTGCGAAGGCGTTTGTCGCGGTCAAAAATCTGGCCTTGCCGTATTTTTTGACCACCTTTTCTGATGATTTGGCATCGAAGTAGGCTTGGACGGTCGGAATGCCGGCCTTGTTGGCGTCCTTGGCTGCGTCTGTTGGTTCGACACCTACCACCCTCGCGCCTTTCGCTTTGAACGGTTTGAGCAAAGTGCCATCGTTAGAGCCGATATCGACTACTAGGTCGTTATTGTTAATGACGTATAGGCGGTGCACTGTTTCGGCCAGCTCCTCGAAATTCCTAATAAGCATCTTGGTTAGGCCAGTGCGGTACGGATAGTCTTTAGCGAAGACCACTTCCGGATCGACAATGTAATCGAGCTGAAGCAGTCCGCAATTGCTGCAGCGGGACAAGTTGAGAGGGAAAAGTGTTTCGGGCTCATGCAGGGTTTCCTCGGTCAGGTATCGTTGAGTGACTGGCTGATGGCCCAGAGAAAAAACTATGGCTATATCATCACCGCAGATCTGGCATCCTTTGATGTGCCCGACATCTTTATTTTTGCTTTTCGTATTTTTCTTTTTCATTTTTTGTCCCGATTAATATGACTCTCGTCGATAATGACCATTTTCTTATTGCCTAATTGGAAACCGGCCGGTCCGAAAGGTTCGAAAGTCATGGCCCTGATGAAGTCGTATATCTTTTTACCAGGCCAGGACCAGTCTATCTCTCCGTTATTGGGTAGGCCTTTTGGATAGTACGTGGCCTTTTTCTCATCTTGAGGTCTGCTTTTTATCGGCTTACCGGAGAGCCAAACTGACAGGAATTTCTCGAATAAGGCGGTGCCGACGTTCGTGAATTTATCATAAACTTCACGAGCTGTATCATCTTTGTCGATGGGAAACTTTTGCTGGAGGATTATCGGTCCGCTATCCAAACCCTCATCCATGAAGTGTAGGGTTACTCCAGTGTACTTATCGCCATTGAATATAGCGTGGACTGTAGAGTATCGTCCACGGTATTTTGGCAGAAGGGCCGGGTGAATGTTGATGGTGCCAATCTTGGGAATATCGAGGACTTCTTTAGGCACAATTTGCATGCCACCGATGCAAAAGATGATTTCCGGTTCAAGTTTTCTTATCTGATCCACAACGTCAGTATCGCGCAATTTTTGGCCTGTTATGGTGTTAAGCCCTGCCTCTTTGGAGATTTTAACGAGCGACTCGTGCCAGAGGGTTTCGCCCTTGTCGTCCATATTGGCGACAACAAGCTGAGGACGAACACCAGCTTCGAGGACTTTCCTGAGGCAATTGACTCCAATTTGTTTACCGCCTATGAATATGCAGTTTTTTTCGGACATAGAGTTTCTTGTTTGAAATGCTGTTTTTGTGTAATATCAGCATATAAAGCATACTTTGCCGGGACTAGATGTCAATCGAAGAATTGCCGCTATTTCCGGTCATCCAATGAGAATATTTTTTGTCACATCAAAGCTAAATTTTAAAAAAGCTGGCGGTTCAGTTGAGGAGTTCGACCTCATGATAAGGGAATTCCAGAGATTAGGAAATGAAGTTACTGTAGTAACTGTTTTTTCTCAGAATAATGAGATTGATCGTCCATTACCCTATAAAGTCATCGAGGAGAAAGTACTTTCGCGCGGACTTCTTGGTATACAGTGGCATGCCTATAAAATATTACGTAAGTATCAAAATGAGGCGGATATTTTCCATATAGATGGTCATCTTTTGCTCTACGGTGCAGGACTTTACCGTAGACTTGGTGGGAAGGTCCCTGTGGAGGCTTTTTTTAACCGTGAACTTATATTTTGGCCTCAAATCACCTCGTCCTTATTTCCGCAAAATGAGCCTAAAGTAATCGAAAGATTGAAGATAAAATTACGCTCTTTGGTGGAAAAAAATATCGGCATGCCGCTCGCCAACGGCATTGACCTTTTTTCCTTCATCAGCCCCATGTTTAAAGAGATGTATGAAAATTTCGGTCTTCGTAGAGACCCCAAAAGTCTGGTTATCAATGATCCAATCGATTTTGGAAAAATTATGCGTGAAAATAGCATTGTCGAAAATTCATATTTAAAACGCAACAAATTTGGTCCGAAAATTAAAATTTTTTATTCCAGCCGAATGGCGCCGGGAAAAGGTTTCGATATTTTGCTAAAGGGTTTCAGCTTGGTTAGAAATAAGGATGATTTCGAGCTAATTTTGGGAGGCACTGGTCCTGAGGAGCAATATGTCAAAGACATGATAAGGGAGTATAAATTGGATCCATATGTAACACTCCTGGGTTGGGTTTCTAAGGAAAAATTATATCAATTACATCGAGAGGCTGATATATTCGTACAGGCCGATTGGCTTACTTACGGCACTTCGATATCCCTACTGTACGCCATGATATTTGGCATACCGTGTATTTTGCCTGCTGGCGGTGGTTTGCAGTGGATTGCCGATGGGGCAGCTCTCTACTTTAAAAATAGAGATACAGAGGAGCTGGCTTTACGTATCGAAGAACTTGGCCGGGACCGCGAGCTTCGAGCTAAATTGTCTATGAATTGTTATCGAAGGCTCAAGGATGATGAGATGAACTATGTTAAACAGGTTGGCCGATTGTTTAGAGCCGTCGAGGAAATGAAAAGTGACCTTAAATAAGACAATGTCTCTATTGTCGCGATTTATTTGTTTTTAAATCAATATTCGTAAAAAAAAGTTCTAGTGTTTTGAGGACATGCTTAACGTGCTCTTTTGTTAGGGCGGGGTGGCAGCCAATAAACACGGCGTTGTCTCTAAGCCATCGCGAGACGGGCAATTGCCCTACTACGCGTTTAGGTTCATCTCTGAATCCGGGTTGATCTGGAAGACAGCCTCCAAAAAAAGGTCTTGTTTCGATGCCGGCCGCTTCAAGAGTTTCTGTAATTTCCTTTCTAGTAAAAGGGGCTTTTGGATTTATAACAAAACAGTAACCATAATAGCTGTGCACTCCCTTCGGTAATGTATATGGAATAGAAACATGGGTTTCGTATTTTTTTAGTGTTTGGCTATAGTCTCTAGCTATCGATATGCGCTTCCTATTAAGTTTATCAAGTTTCTTAATTTGTTCTAAGCCCATTGAAGCTGCAATGTCAGTCATTCTCACGTTAAAGCCTAAGCGCGTAAAAACGTAGCGAGTGTCGTAAAAACCTAAGACTTTGTCCTCGTAAGAAAAACGTCCTTTATTTAATATATGCTGAGGCAGACGACCGAATTCACGTATCGAGGTTAGAATATCAAAAAGTTCGGCGTCGTCGGTAAAAATCATACCACCTTCGCCTGTAGTGATGTTGTGGGCGACGAAAAAGCTTATTGTCGCTATATCTCCAAAGGACCCGACAACTCGGCCATTTAGAGATGCTCCGTGGGCTTCACAGCAGTCTTCAAGTACCAAGAGCTTGTGTTTACGGGCAATGGACATTATCGAAACAATGTCGGCGGGGTTTCCAATACTATGGACTGGCATTATTAATTTAGTTTTTGGACTGAGAGCTTTCTCGACTTCTGTAGGAGAAATTGTCCACGTCTTATCATCGCAGTCGACATAGACTGGTATTAGCCCAAGTTGAATAATAGGCGAGGCGACTGTTGCAAAAGTGCTTGCGGGGATAATGACTTCATCACCCCGTTTTAATTTACCCGAAATCATGAGGGAGGATAGCACCAAAAGGTTAGCTGATGATCCAGAGTTAACCGCGACAGCATATTTCTTGCCCATCATTTTGGCGTATCGCTGCTCGAATTCTTTGACTCGCGGGCCTTGTGAAAGTCTGAGGTTTATAAGACAATCAAAAGCTCCCATGATCTCTTTTTCATCAAAAGAAGGCCAACCAACCCCTACTGTTTTCGGTTTAGGCACTCCGTTTTTCTTTAGCAGGTAGTCTTTTACCAAAACTCTTATTTTATGCAAATCTTTGTCGATTTTTTTTGGCATAATGAATGTTTTTCTAGTTCGCCAATCTTATAAAGAAATGCATTTATTGTCCATACTTTAAATGAATGTATTGATTGGTTGATTCGCGCCAATCCGGCATATTGCATTTTTGGCTCTTTTGCAAAATAGCCCTGGGTCGTGGAGTTTTAAAAATATTTTCAGCTTTTGCGGCAATAACTAAATCACTGCTTACTCCAAGCGCCTCTGCAATCGCCAGGGCCCATTCGTAACGGTTTACACCTGATTCTGGCGTTTTATTGATGGCATGAATTATATTTTGTGGATGATCTTTTTCTATTAGTTCTGATATGATAAATGAAGCCAAGTGTTCGGCATTTGTAGGGTTGCCATATTGGTCCACTGTTGCGTTAACTGTTATTTTGGAAAGAAGTTTTTTTGCAGTTTCATCTACAAAGGTGTCTCGGAATCTAGAATACAGCCACGAGGTTCGGATGATATAATATTTCAGATTGCCTTTGTTTGCGTAAGAAGAGAGAAGCGTTTCTCCTAAAGCTTTTGATTTTCCGTACATATTTATAGGACATGCACTGTCTTCTTCAGTGAATGGAGTATTTCTATGACCAAAAACATAGCTCGTACTCATTTGTATAATCACACCTTTAATTTTCAAATGAGCGCAAATAGAGGCGAGGTGACCAGGGACCAAAGCATTTAGTTGAAATGCTGGAAGAGGATCTTCCTCAATTTTATCCACATTTATTAAGGCCGCACAGTTGATTATAAATTCCGGTTTGTGAGCAGAAATGTATGCTTCTAGGGCGTCAATCTTGGTTAGATCCAGTTCGTTGTGTGCAGGTTGCAGAACGTTGTAATTGTCATTAGACGTCACGACTCTGGACAGTTCCTGCCCTAACAAACCGCTTGCTCCGAGTATCAGAATTTTTTTTCCCATTTATTTAGATACCGTTTTTTTATAATGGATATACCACCCTAAATATCGTGATAAACCGGCGATAATTATACCAGGAACGTAAATAAATTTTCCCTTCCTTATAAATATCCATGAGCCTTTTAGTATGTACTTTCTTAAGGGGTGGGTCAACGATTGAAATTTTCTCCTAAAGGTCCATGTGTCTTTATATTTGTTATAGAACTCTGCATCTCCTCTCCCATAAAAAGTTTTCCATCGTGCGCAAAAATCTTTAAATTCTAAGTCGTTTTTTTCATAATTGTAACTATCGATCATTTCAAGCTTGTAGCCCGCATCTTTGAGCCTAAAAGAAAGGTCTGTGTCATCACAGCCTCCCGTGATACGGGAATCATAACGGATTTTACGGACTATCTCTACTGGATACATGCATGGCGTGCCCACAACATCGACTGAACCAACTTTGTTTATCAGGTATTCATAAATATAATTTGTGGTTTTCTCCCAATAGTTTTTGGGATTTATCACTTTTGTGTTCGCTACTACTGCCGCAGTCATAGGATCAGCTAATAAAACATTGGCCATTTTAAGGAGTAGTTCGCGACTGATTATGTTATCCGGACCCACAAAGGCTACAAGACTTCTAGTGGCTTTATCAATACCGAGTTGTCGGGCAGCAGCAAGTCCCTTTCCTTCATCACTAAATACGTTAAGAGTAAAATTTTTTGCTATTGAGGCGGAATTATCTCGGGAATTGCCGTCAATTACTATTACTTCGGATTCAGGAGACTCCTTTTTTATTTCGGTCAAGCATCCGTGGAGTAGATTGGCAGAGTTTCGCACACAGATGACTAAGGAAATATTCTTCAAATTTTCGGGTTTATAGGATTTCATATGTTCATTTTTAAATGGAGAAGTTTGGCGAGCTCGATCATTGCGGGGTCCGCTAAGAGAGCTTTTTCGTCAGGGAAAGCCCATAAGTTCACATAATCTATATTTACAGATTCTTCCATAAGGGCGGCCACATAATGAATAAGAGATTTTTCATCATGACCTGTATTTGCGAGTTTGTTTTTTATTAACAGTGCGAGATCTTCAAAGCTACGACACCTCGAAACATTCGGCAGTTTGTTGTAGTAAATATCTCCAAAAGTAATAACGGGTTTGCCGAGCATTACGCCTTCCCATCCTGCTGTACTTGTAATGGTGACTATGATTTTCGCTTCCTTGACTAGTGTCGGGCCGTAATAAGTCGGTTGAATTAATCGAACGTTAGGAATTTTTTTAATATCTCGGTAAAAGTTTCGCTTTCTGTAGCCGATCATTCTTGGATGTTCCTTCACGTATAAATACATGCCGACAGGAAGGGCTCGAGCCGTTTGTTTAATAAGCTCAATTTGGTTCACGTACAACGGAGCATAAAGCAAAGTGGCCGTCTCTGTTTCATAATGAAGTGGGTAATAAGCGAAGTTCTCTTTTTTTGGTATTTTTTCCCAAAAATTGTGGTAGCCAAATAAACCTCGTGACTTTCGCATAAATTTATCGAAGACTATCCACCAGATTTTTATATCGGTGTAGTCATTTTCTTTTTGTTTGAGATCTAGGTAGAGTTGTCTTATGTGCCAAAATATCGTCCTGATTAATTGCTTAGGTTTCAAAAAAGAAATATTTGCCGCTCTACCCACTTGATTGTTGAATTCCGGTTTCAATTCTTTCAAATACGGCTCCGGAGACTTTCTAAACTCTTCGATAAATTTCTCGGCATTTTCTAGATATTGTGATTTTAAGGTGCCAGCCTGTAGCTTTTCGTAAATAGAGTCTACCCAAGAAAAAGTCTTGAAATCTTCGGAAAGGCCGACCCCGTTCTTTATTCTTGTTAAGTCAATGCAAATAGTTTGTATGCCTTTCTTTTTTGCCATTTGATAGAGGAGAAGTGGTGCCAATGAGCCTATGACAGAAAATACGATTGCATCGGGCTTTTCATCGTCAAGAAATTTTTCGATGGTCTTTGCCGAGTGCTCAATAATTCTTAGCATATCGTCAAAAGAAGCAGTGGGACGATTGTACGGGTACTCTCTGATTAATTGACCGTTCATTAAGACTCGGTCGAGATACAAATAGGGCCAAAGGTTGGGTAGTCCGTAAGTGGCTTCGAGCTTATTCAGGTATTCAAAATTCACACTCCCTTTTTTCAGGGCATCCTTATAAATATCCTCATCTAATAATAGGCCTGTGTAATGTAAGTCCTTCTGATTCTTTATAAAATCGTAGCTACTTCGAAGAGTCACGTAGGCGCATATTTCCTTAGCACTCCCGTTTTTAAGGAGGTTATAGGCAAGGGCATGACCTAGGTATGCGAATCTGCGCTGTAAGAAAAAACAGACTTTTTTTGCCATGGTTAAGGTTCCAAAAAGAAATTAATGTCTTTATCTAAGCATTTTTGCCCCTCTTCAAGCAAATCCACTGCCTTGATAGCCATAATATTACCACTGCCTACTTTTTTTACTTTAAGCATTCCTTTATTTTTCAAATGGTCAATCAACCTTGAAGTCTCAAGAACGACTTTTTTATCGAGGTCGCGGACATAGTACGTCGCACTTTTTGGCATAGCTTTTTTGCCCTCAATAATTTTTTCTTGAAATTCTTTAATATAGCGATAGGGGACGCCGTGTTTTTGTTCAATGTAGTGAAGAAATGTACAGGAATGGAAAGATGCACCTAGAAAAACCAATTTTCCGTTTGCCCTAAACAGCTTTCCAAAAATCGAGTTGTCGTCAAATGAGTCTGTACCAACATTTAAAAAACTGTCTTTGTTCTTGCCCCAAATCCCGACCGAAAATATTGGATGATTTGTTCGAATTACACCTTCTTGTTTCCTAAAAAATTCCGTAAAAATACCAACAGTCGAGGGACTATTTTTTGGATCGTAATCTTTTCCTTCGCAAAAGCTGTAGGTAAAAGTTGGAATGATAATTGTACCCCCTTCGCCCACGCTTTCTTTAAGAATTTCAAAAAAAGATTCTAAGAGTTTATTTCGATTGGTTTCAGCAAGTTTCCCAAATACACCCACATCCGTATGCACAAAAATAGTATCTCCGTTTTTTACACCGATGTCTTTTAAACCCTTTATAAAATCACGATCGGTTATTTCCCGGTCTTCGTATTTAAATAAGGTAGTCATTTAAAATAAAAGTTTTACTGTTCCGATGCCGTTTGAGACAATTTCAGTCTTATTGCGCACAATTTCAACTTTTATATCAGCGATTTTTGTAGATTCAGATCTATTTACGATTTCACCCCGAATAATGACCGTATCACCAACAAAATATGGCTTAATGAATTTTAGTTCCTGTTTAAGACAAATTGAACTGCCTCCTGGCAAATATTCTCCATAAAGTCGCGACAGGAAACTGGAAAGTAAAAAAGCGTAACCGATCTTGTTATCAAAGCCGTTTTGTTTGGAAAATTCGCTGTTCGTATGAATTGGACTTTTGTCGCCTGAGAGTTCGGCAAAATTTCCATGCATTTCTTCAGTGATTATGACCTCAAACTCGGCCTTGTCGCCGATTTTAAGTTCCTGAAAGGATCTTCCTTTTTTCACGCTATTTTCCATGAGTCCTTAAAATTTTCTCTAGATCGGCAAAAGTTTTTATCGTATTCACTTCATCCATCTTCAATTTTATATCAAATTCTTTTTCGATTTCGCTGACTAAAAGAAGGTGGTTAAAAGAATCCCATTCAGAAGTACTCTCACGGGACGTTTTCCCGTTTATCTTATTTGCATCCATACCGAGGACTTTTGCTGTAATTTCTTTTAAAGTCATTAGGCTTTAACTATTTTAATAAACGCAGGTTTCGTAAATTTCTTTTTAAGATCAAATTTCCAAGTCTCTTTTACGTCGGAAGAATTTAAAAGTTCAAAACCGCTTTTCTTGAAAAATGGGGCTGAAACCACATTTTTAGCAGTTTTTATAAAATCTGCTGTGACGTCCGTCACTTTTACCTTTTTGGCCTCCTCCAAAATGTACCATAGGAATGTTGTTTCAATCTCCTTACCCAATATTCTGCAGCTAAGAAGGTATGAATCAATATGCCAGTTTATAGAACCCATTTTTATTATTGCTACGCCAGTTATGCCACTATCACCGAAGCGATCTTCAGCTTTGATTGAGATAATCAAATAATCTTTTGAGTTGGCCATCTTGGCGACTTCGGTTTCGCTGTAGCGTTTAGTGGTTGTATTAAATTGATTAGTTTTTGAAATTAACTGGGCAATTCGAGGAATTGTAAATTTGTCTGCTTTCTTGATCTCTACTTTGATATCCAAGCCTTTCAAATACTCATCCATATTCGTAGCGACACTCTTGAATTCAGTTCGCTTTTTTTCTTCTCTATACTGATCGCCACGTTTTCTATCTTCCTCAGTAATTTTCAGTTTATTGAAAAAAGGAAGATTTGAGAGTGTTCGTAAGTACAATGCCGGATCATCCGGCATTTCCAATGTTAAGACTTCGGGCAGGGCTTCTCTTACAATCATTCGGTTGGTCTTGTCATCATCAAGAAAGACAAAACTGTCCAAACCAATGTTTAAGTCAGCTGCTAGCTTTTTCATGTTGGCTATTTTGTCGTTCCAGTTTATTTCGAGAGCGGCAAAATGCTCATCTTTTAACAAACAATAGGGATGTTTTTTGAAGACACTTTGAACATCTGCGAGATTATTTTTGCTATTTATGGCAAGAATTACCCCTTGTTCGCGAAGAGCGAGAATGTATTGCTGAAGTTCCCAAAAAGGCCGGCCTTCGGGGGTTGGGCCCAATTTAATTCCGGAAAGTCCGTCTTCGCCAATAATTCCTCCCCAGAGAATACCGTCTAAATCTAATACAAGGCATTTTTTTGTGAGACCGGCAATTGGAATTAAGTATTTGATATATGCCTCAGCCAATTCAGGTAGTAATTCCAAATTAAGCTTTATATCAGCGAGATAATAGAATTTAGGATCAAAAGCTTTTTCTTTACCGACTTTTGCTAGGAAATTGTCGTAATCAAAAATAAAAACTCTGCGATTGTCCATGGTTTCTTTCACAAGTTTACGGTTAAGTTCTCCTACCATTTCAGTAAAACTATTTTTTTCTTTGTTAGCCAAAATACCCAAGGGGGAATTGGTCAGTCTTTCGAAATTGTGGATTATGATCGTTGCACTGGTCTTTTCTTCTAGTTTTTCTATTAGGGACTTTATTTCAGCAAATTTTTCGTTAACCCAGGAGTCCTCTTTTTTATTCAGAAAGAAACTGTCCTTTATCGCTCTTGTGTCGATAAACAAAAAAATTACATCGCTCTTGTGTGTGTAAAGTTCACTTTTATCATCCAAAATTTCCCGGGTGTATTGGTTGTATTCGCCTACATATACATCGGCGTCAATGCCGAAGTCACGTGATTTGATCGATAGAACTTCTTTCAGGCCGTTAATTGTTGAACTAGCTAAAATTGCGACGCGGAGTTTCTTTACGTTATTAGGAAGCGACGAAAGTACAGCCTTGTTTTTGTAAGCTCGAATATAATCTGCGGTCGTATTTAATTCGGCAACTTCTTTTTTAGGCATGATTTTTTGTTCCCGTACGAAACAGGAAGTGTTTTAATCTAGATTTAATATAGCGTTTCCCCCTTCCCGTTTTTAAATATAATTCCCTCGACCTTGCATCAAGTTCATCTAAGCATGCTTCATAGTATATAAGTTCATACGGACCTCTTGATTTTGTATAAGTAGACAAGCCCTCGTTATGTTCTTTAAAACGTTTCCGTAAATCCGTTGTATATCTGGTATAAAGTTGATCATTCTTATTACTTTTTAAAATATATGTATAAAACATAACTAAGTGTGTTTCGTACGGGATGTTACGAGGGCTACTGTGAAGACTGTGTCTTTTGAGTGGGCGATTGAGACTTGGACGGTATAACCCTTTAATTCTTTATCGAGCAATTTAGCCATAGGCAGTCCATTTTTATTCACTATTTCGATGTCAGGCATGGCGCAGTACAAGGGTGTTCCGTTTATATGGCTCAGAGCCTTAATTATAGACTCCTTGGCTGAAAATCGGCCAGAAAGGTGTTGTTCGGGTTTTGATTTTGAAAAACAATAGGCCAGCTCTTTTTTAGAAAAAATTCTGTTTAGTAATCGGCTATCGGCTTTTTTGTCGAGTTTAAAACGCGAAACTTTTTCTACGTCAGTGCCGATAGTCCCGTACGAAATAGGAAACACTTCGCCTTTGAAAGTACGAAAATTATTATTAGCTATTTTTTTAAAATTGGAATTTTTCATGTGTCGTAATTAGATGTTTTCGTAGTGAAGCGGTTTCGTACGGGATCTACTGTTTCTTTGAAAGCAATATACCTTCGACATAAATATTATCCAGGCGCACATCAGCGTTTGAAAGAATTTCATCAGCAATCTCGACAGGTTTTCGGACGATTGGTTTGCCGTGGATATTGAGAGATGTGTTCAAAACCGCGCCGATACCAGTCTGTTTCTCGAAGGCTTTGATAATGCCGTAGTAGACGGGAGAGATTTCCTTTTCGACTCTTTGTGGACGGGCGGTTAGGTCGTAAGGATGAATGGCTGCGGCTAGATCTTTTTTGCCGAGGTCTGTCGATTCAAAGCTGACGGTCATGAATGAATCGCTAATTCTTTTCTTGTTAACTATGTAATCGCTCATTCGCTCAGATAGGACTGACGGTGTAAAAGGCATCCAGAAGTCCCGCATTTTGATCGCTTCATTAATTTTTATTACTGACTCTCGCCTTGATGGGTCGGCAATTATTGAGCGGTGACCGAGAGCCCTTGGGCCGAATTCCATGGCTCCGGAAAAGAGCGCGCAGATTTCACCTTTTTTCAAAAGCTTGGCGACATCGTTTGCCGTAGCATTTCGTTTGACCGAATAATATTTTTTTATGATTGGGTGTTTGATTAATGCTTCAACATCTTTTGGGTCTGTTTCGCCGCCCAAGTATGCATTTTTGAGAGGCTTGACGTTTTCGAGTGAGGTGTTTTTGATCTGATCGAGCAAGACGTAACTGGCGCCGATGGGGAGAGACTCATCCCCAAGACCGGGCGGAACGAAAAGAGATTTAACCTCTGACATTTCCGATATGGCTTTATTTATCTTTATATTTAAAAATAGTCCGCCGCTTATTGCGATATTGTCGATGCCAGTTTTTTTGACAGCGTTTTTAACCCAAGTTGTTATGAGTTTTTCAGCAAAATCCTGAAGTCCTCCGGCAATGCCATCGAATCTGTAAAACTTGAGGCGGTCGCCGAAATATTTAAACCTATCTTTCATTTCGGGATTATTCTTGAATTGGAGGCCATCTACTTCCAACGCATTTTGAAAAACTTCGTACGGCCCTTTTTTCTCGTGAGCTTTTGCATAGGGAGCTAAACCCATGACTTTGTATTCATGTTCGTTCGGCTTCATGCCAAGTAGGAGAGTGATATAGCTATATATCGGCGCCAAGGTGTTTGAATGTCCTTTGTATATCTCATTGTATTTTCCGTTTTCAAATATGGAAATGGATTCGTAAATACCATCGCCTCCGGCATCGGATGTCAGAACAAGAGTTTTTTTATTCTGATTGCGAAAAGGGTTTGAGTAGTAGCTGTAATAAGCGTGAGCAGTATGGTGATCAATAAAAAAGATTTTTTCTGAAGGTAGAGCAAAATATTCGGCAATATAATTTTTTCGAATTTCTGCCGCTCGTTTTATATCCGATTCTTTTAAGTCGCGATTAAAACCAAATGGGATCTTCTGTAGGGGATAGTAGATGGTGCCTTTTGGTTTATAGTTTGGAAAAATATCTTTCAGTTTTATTTTCTTGTTTTGATAGAGAGTGGGCTGCCAATATTCTTCTTCAAGCTTGTATAAATCTTTTATCGTTAAAGTCGGCACGATGTTGTAGAGGTTATCGACACTCACATGTTTACTGCCGACCGCCACATAATCAACCTCTTCTTTTTTTACGCCGGCAATTCGAAGACACTCTTCTATGGCCCCTTTTGGAAATCCGCCCATTGATTTGATCCTTTGGAGTCGCTCTTCCGAGACAGCAGCAATAAGCTTGCCGTCTATGACTATAGAGGCCGATGCGTCATGAGAATCATTGATTCCGATTATGATTAAGGGTTTTTTATTCATTCTGCTAGAAGCAAAAAACGTAATGCATTTTTTGCGGGTTAACTATTGTTTAGGCATGATTTATAATAGCAAAAAAATATTTCAAAATCGGTGTTTTTGCGGTTAGTTCTGCTTTTGAAAACAACTCCAAAAAATATCCAATGTTAGAGCGAATTTATGTTAATAAATATATTATGTAAAGTCTAATAATTAATATTTAGATATCTTTTGGGGCGGCTTTATTCGATGTTTAATAAAATGAAGACTATGTTGTTCGGCACGCTGGCACTTTGTGGTTTGTTTTGACACCTTATGACCCATTTGCTATTATACTTGATGTCATGAGTATGCTCCAAATTAGAACGGATGAAGTTTATACTACTAAGGAGGCGGAGGGTTTTTTGAAGATCTCGAACAGTACAATGAAAAGACTTTTGAAGAGGGGTTTTTTAAAGGCGAATAAAGTCGGTAGGCAATACAGAATATTAGGCAAAGAAATTCTCAAGCTCGTTTCTCCAGAATTAGAGAAACAGGCCACAGATTCGTATTTGAAGATCAAAGAGAAAGCCGTTAACAAAATGAATAAATGGTAAAGATTGCAAATTTAAAAATTTTTCTGCTGTTTGCGCTTTTGAATCGCGGTTATGGTCATTATAAATGGCAGATTATTTCACTGTCAGTTCTCGGAATCATTGGTGGGTTGCTTGAGGGTATCGGTATCAATGCCATCATCCCTCTTTTTTCTTTTTTGACGGGTAGTTCAAGTTTTGGCAACGATTTTATTTCTCAATTTATAAAAAGCGGGTTCGATTTGGTTGGTATAAAATTTAGTCTTCGGTACCTTCTCGTTTTGATATTTTTTCTCTTTCTCGCGCGTGCGGTCGTTTTACTTTTAAATAATTATATAAAGATAAAAATTACAACTAATTATTCCGCCAGACTGCGCAAGCAACTTTTTACCAAGATGACCAACGCGGATTGGGGTCATCTTTTGAAACAGAAATTGGGGCACCTTGATACTTTGCTTATTACAAATGTTAGATATAGCGAATCCCTCTTTCAATGCCTTAGTCAATCGGTTACGGTAATTTCTGGTCTTACGATGTATGTTTTGGTCGCGCTTAACATTTCGGTGCCGATTACCATTCTAACATCGGTTTTGGGTTTTTTCATTTTCATCCTGTTCAAGCCACTTCTCGACAGGACTAGAATGCTTTCTAACAAGCTTGAAAATTTAAACCGCGAAATTGCTCACTTTATCAACGAGCATGTCACGGGAATGAAAACGGTGAAGGCGACACTTTCAGAAGAAAAAGTGGTTAAGCGCGGGTCTGATTTGTTTGATGCGCAAAAGCGCTATACCATCAGGGCGCTTTTGTATGGGATTTTGCCGGATTCATTGCTTCAGCCGATTGGTCTTATGTACGTTCTGGTAATTTTTGCTTTCGCTTACAAAACGCCGAATTTTAGTTTGGCGGCCTTGGCTGCGGTTGTCTATCTGATCGAAAAAATGTTCATTTACATTCAGCAACTCCAGAAACTTATGCAGTCTATCAACGAATACATACCGTATCTTGAGTCTGTAATCAGATATGAGAATGAGGCGGTGGAGAGTCGTGAAATTTCAGAAGGCGTAAGTCAGGTTAGTTTTAAGGATTCTATTGAATTTAAAAATGTGAAATTTAGTTACGACGGCGGCAAGAATATTTTCAATAATCTAAACCTCAAGATAAAACAGGGTGAGATGGTCGGTATAATTGGCCCATCTGGTGTCGGAAAGACAACGATCGTAGACTTGATCTTGCGTTTTTTCAAACCGACCTCTGGGACGATTACTATAGATGGCCAAAATATTGCTGATATTAAACTTAAGAAATGGCGAACAGAAATCGGTTATATTTCGCAGGACATCTTCTTGTTGAACGATTCGATTGCGAACAATATAAAATTTTATAATGAGGAGGTTTCGGATCAGGATATTGAGAGTGCGGCTAAGATGGCAAATATTTTTGATTTTGTTAATTCTACTTCTAATAAATTTCAAACGGTTATTGGCGAAAGAGGGATTATGCTCTCGGGTGGGCAAAGACAGAGAATAATTATCGCCAGAGTTTTGGCCGGACACCCCAGAATTTTGATTTTGGATGAGGCCACCAGTTCTTTAGACAATGAATCTGAGAGAGAAATTCAAAATGTTATTGATAATTTGAAGGGCACAATTACTGTAATAATTATTGCTCATCGATTATCGACTGTAAAAAATGTTGACAAGCTTGTTGTTCTTGGTGACGGAGAAGTACAGGAAGAAGGCAGTCCCGAAGAATTGCTTTCAGACGGCGATTCGTATTTCAAGAAATTATACGAGATTTAAAACGCTACCTTATGAAACTTTTTTTATTTCATTGGCCCAATCAGCATCTGGAATATGTTGAAGTTGCCAAGAGTTTACAAAAAAATGGGCATGAACTTTTGTATTGGGCTTACAATTGGAAGGGAAAAGAAGAGTTGGCTAAAGAATTTGGCAGGACGGTTTTGCATGATCACGTGGACGCTCAAAATGCATTGCCCCCAATAAATGCGAATTTAGAATTTGATCCGGTTTCTCGAGAGCTCGTAGATTTAATGCATAAGCCGGAAGCCATTATTCTTACGATGATGAACAAGCATTATGAGTGGATGAATTTGGACGAAAGAAAGAGAACGTATTACAAAATGCTTTCGTATTGGAATGGCGTATTGGAGAAAATGAAACCGGACGCAGTTGTTTTTATGGTTCCGCCTCATGCGATATTTGACTACCTCACTTACGAACTTGCTCGGCTGAAGGGTATAAAAACCGTTGTTTTTGATGGTACTCTTGTGGCCGGGAGCAGTCTTATTATGGAAGACTTTAGGGTGGGAAGCGCGAGACTCAGGTCGAAGATAAACGAGTATAAAAATACAAAATTTAACGTTTCTGACCTAAGCGAGCCATATCAAAAATATTATGAACAGGTTTCAAAAGATATACCGCCGCAATATCTTTTAGCTTTCAAAAATAATTTTAGTTTAAAAAAACTTATTGTAATCAAATCGAAAGTTGTTTTTTCCAGTTTGAAAGACGGTTCGATTTTTATGAAATTTTTTAGCTACTTCAAGAAAAAAGTTAGCCAGAATATTAAAAAGGAATACTGTGAGGTTGAATCAATACCAGATTTTTCGAAGCCTTTCGTCTATTTTCCGCTAAATTATCAACCAGAGTGTACAACGAGCCCACAGGGCGATATCTATGTCGATCTTATTTTAGCAATTGAAACATTGGCCAAAGCACTTCCTGAAGGTTGGGAGGTTTACGTAAAAGAACACCCTGTCGAGTGGGATGTTCGAGGATTGAATTACACCGCTTACCGCTATCCGGGCTATTACAAAAGAATTGCTACTGTAAAAAATGTAAAAATAGTGCCTATTGATACAAATACCTTTAGTCTAGTTCGAGAGTCAAAAGCTGTCGCAAGCGTAACTGGTACGCCGGTATGGGAAGCGATTGTTCGTTTAAAACCGGGTATAATTTTTGGGCATCCATGGTATCAGAATTGTCCCTCGATTTTCCGGGTAGACAGTGTAGATTCTGCAAGAATGGCGTTTGAAAAAATTACGAATGGGTATAGAGTGGAGTCTTGGCGGGTTATCAACTTTCTCAAGTGTCTGGAAGAATCTGCGATAAAATATTATTTTGATTCTGCGGAAAAGGTTAAACCGCACTTATCGTTAAAGGAAAGCGCGGAGTGTTCCATGAAGGCAATTTTAGAAGAAATAATTAGCACTAAGAACAATAAATGAAATTAGATTTTTTAAAAAATAAAACCATATTAATTACTGGCGGAACAGGTTCGTTTGGCCGTAACTTTGCGAAGTTTTTACTGAACAATGCTCCGATTAAAAAGTTAATTATTTTGAGCAGGGATGAGTTTAAGCAGATGCAACTTGGAGAGGAAGTTGGAAGAGACCCAAGGGTCAGGTTTTTTTTGGGAGATGTTCGCGATAAGGAGAGATTAATGAGAGCATTTCATAATGTAAATATTGTTGTCCATGCTGCCGCCCTTAAGCAGGTTCCTACACTGGAATACAATCCTTTTGAAGCCATTAAAACAAACATATTGGGTAGTGAAAATATATGCGAAGTTGCTGTAGATTGTGGTGTAGAAAAAGCCATTCTCATTTCAACTGATAAAGCCGCAGAGCCGAGCAATCTTTATGGGGCAACCAAACTTTGCGCGGAAAAGTTGTTTGTTAGTTCAAACGTTTATGGAGGTAACCAAACAAAATTTAGTGTCGTCCGTTACGGAAACGTTATGGGCAGTCGTGGCAGTATCATAGAAAAAGTTCTTAAGATGCCGGGTTTAAAAACAGTGACGATTACTCACGAAGAAATGACACGCTTTTGGATTAATTTGGAACAGAGTTTTGAGTTGGTACTTTTTGGTTTGCAAAATATGGAGGGAGGAGAGGTATTTATTCCGAAAGTGCCTAGCATGAAAATTACGGACATGTTCGATGTTTTGGTTCCAAATGCTGAAAAACAAATTATTGGTGTTCGGCCGGGAGAGAAAATACACGAAACTTTGTTAACTCGGGAAGAATCGAGGCATGCCGTTGAGTTAGAAAAACATTACGTAATTTTACCTGAGGATAACGAACTTTTCGATATTAATCGACGCTTTAAGAAAATAATCAAAGCAGGAAAAAAACTGCCAAAGGGTTTTACTTTTTCAAGTAATACTAACGGCTCATGGTTTACTAAGGATCAATTCAAGAAGGTAGTTGATCGTTTCCAGAAAACTTTTTTTATGAAGTAGTAAAAAAGTGAAGTGTGGAGAAAAATTAATGAAAAAAGAACACCGAAAAAATATTCCGTATGGCCATCAGTCGCTTAGCGGGTCAGATATAAAATATGTGTCAGATGTTCTTCGTTCTGATTGGCTAACACAAGGTCCAAGTATCGGTATTTTCGAAAATAAATTATCCAAGGTATGTGGCGTAAGGTATGCGACGGTTGTTTCTTCTGGAACAGCGGCCCTTCATCTTGCCTATCTCGCCTCGGGGATAGGGAAAGATGATGAAGTTATAACAACCCCAAATACTTTTGTTGCCACGACAAACATGCTACTTGCTGTCGGTGCCAAGCCAATTTTTTGCGACATTCGTCTAGATACGTACAACATCGAAGAAAACAAAATCGAAAAGTTGATTACGCCGAGGACAAAAGCCATTGTTCCGGTGCATTTTGCAGGTAATCCATGCAACATGGCTGTTATCATGGCAATAGCAAAAAAACACCGGTTAATTGTGATTGAAGATGCTTGCCATGCGCTCGGGTCCGCCTACAAGAATAAAAAAATTGGCTCGATTGGAGATATGACCATATTTAGTTTTCATCCTGTCAAAACTATTACGACAGGTGAAGGGGGGGCTGTGGTCACAAACTCTAAGGCTTATGCCGCAACTGTGAAATTGCTTCGAAGTCATGGTGTAGCGAAGAAGAAGACGGGTTTCAATGTTATGACAGAATTCGGATACAATTACAGATTGACGGACGTTTGTGCGTCGCTCGGTATTTCACAATTGGATCGTCTTGGCAACTTTTTAAAAAAAAGAAAAGTCATTACGGAAAAGTATAGGGAATATTTATATAAGAATCCGCACATTATTTTACCGACTGAAGCGCCCGATTCTAGTTCTGCTTGGCATTTGTACGTGATACTTGTAAGAGATTGGAAGGATAGATTGCCACTTTATAATTTTTTAAAAAGAAATGGCATAGGAGCCAATTTCCATTATCCTCCCGTTTATTCTCATCCTTTCTATCGGAAGCATGGTTATAAAAATGTGAGGCTTCAGAGTGCTGATTTTTACGCAAGCAGGGCTATTACATTGCCAATATTTCCAGATTTATCAGTTGACGAAGTAGCTCGCATAAGTAATTTAGTGAATGCTTTTTTTAAAATAATGATTCGATAATATGCTGAACGTGAAGCCAGGAAAGACGGTGGCCATAGTTGATTATGGCATGGGTAATTGCGGTTCAGTCGTGAATGCCGTGTCCGCACTGGGTGTAGAGTACACTTTATCATCAAAAATGTATGATTTGGAAAAAGCCACGCATATAATTTTGCCTGGTGTCGGCTCTTTCGATCAGTGCATGAAAAATCTCGATAAGAACGGACTCGTCGGGGTTTTGAACAAAGAGGTGATAACGAATAAGAAGTCCTATCTTGGTATTTGTCTCGGCATGCAGATTTTGGCAGAATACGGTCTGGAGGGCCGCAAAACGCCCGGTTTGGGATGGATAAAGGGCAAGACGGATAAAATGAACGTCGGCAAGCTGCCGTTGCCGCATGTCGGCTGGAATGACGTAAAGGTTGAGAAAGAGAGCCTGTTCGAAGGCATTAAAGATCCGATATTTTATTTCGTGCACAGTTATAGTTTAGAGCCGAGCGATAGGAAAGCGATCTCGGGCACGACGGATTACGGTGGTGATTTTGTTTCCGCCGTGGAAACAAAAAATATTTTCGGCGTGCAGTTCCATCCCGAGAAGAGCCAGCACGCGGGACTGAAATTACTGGAGAATTTTTTGAATAAATAAAATGAATATCGAGGACACAAAAATATTGAATAATTTGCGCCGCTGCACGCGATGCGTTCTACCCGAAACTCACGAATCGGTAATTTTCGATAAAGAGGGCGTATGCAATGTCTGCCGGAATAGCGAGGTGAAAAAGACCATCGACTGGAAAGCCAGAGAAAAAGAATTGCACGAGCTCGTGGAGCAATACCGCGGAAAAGGTGTTTACGACTGCATCATTCCGTTCAGCGGCGGCAAGGATTCGACTTACACGCTTTGGTATGTGGTTGAGAGACTGAAACTGAAACCGCTCGTTGTCAGTTTTGATCACGGTTTTTACCGGCCGCGCACAGTTGAGAACAACGAGAAGACACAGCGCACCCTCGGAGTCGATTTTTTGAAATTCCGAAGCGATTGGAAGGTTGTCCGGCTTCTCATGAAAGAAGCCCTGAAGCGGAAGGGGGATTTCGATTGGCATGCCCATGCCGGCAGTTTCGCTTATCCGATGCAGATCGCCGTTAAACACAAAATTCCGCTCTTGTTCTGGGGTGAGCCTTCGGCGGAATATACTGCTTACTATAATTACAACGATACCGAAGAGGTCGATGAGCGCCGTTTTAACCGTTTCGTCAATTTGGGCATAACCGCAGAAGATATGCAGGGATTTTTGAAGGATAAAGTCACGGCGCGCGACCTTGACCCATATCGTTATCCCGCGCTTCAAGATCTAAAAGCTCTCAATGTCCGTTCGGTTTGTCTCGGTTCCTACATTCCATGGGACGTCAAAAAGAACAGTGACATAATCAGCAAGAAAATTGGTTGGCAGGGTGATCATGTTGAAGGAGTTCCGCCAAAATATTATTACGAAAAGATCGAATATCAGCTCCAGGGTCCGCGCGATTATTTGAAGTTCATAAAGCGCGGCTACGCCAGGACCACGCACCTTTGCAGTATAGATATTCGAAACGGCCGGATGACCAGAGGGGAGGCCGCCAAGCTCATTCGGAAGTACGAGGGTAAACGTCCGCCGAGTTTGGATTACATCCTTAAGATCATTGGCATTACGGAAAAAGAGTGGCGCAAGATCGCCGTCTCGCACACGGTGCCTCCGTACAAGCACGATTTCTCCAAAGAGAAAAACGATAAGATGCTTTGGGATATGAAGCTTTGGGATTGGAAACCATAATTCGATGTTAAAAGTTCGGTTAATACCTGTGTTATTGCTTTCAGGCGGGCGAATGGTCAAACCCATCCGCTTCGGCAAAGATGGCGTCCGTGATGTCGGTTTTCCGGCGACGACGGCCCGAATTTACGATTCCCAGGATGCCGACGAGCTTATTCTCCTAAATATCGAAAAAGCCAAAGACGGTATAAATTTCTTGATAGAAACGCTGGATGATGTTTCCAAGAATTGTTTTGTGCCGATAACGGCGGGAGGCGGTGTCCGCGACATGGCGACCATCAAAGAGTTGCTCCGGCACGGCGCAGATAAAATTTCCATAAATACTTATGCTATCGAGAACCCGGCCTTCATCAAAAAAGCCGCGGCCAAATTCGGCCGGCAATGCGTTGTTGTCTCGATCGATTTCAAGGAGGTCAAAAAGGGAAGGTACGAGGTCTTCGTCGACCGCGGCCGAAAAGCGACAGGTCTTGAATTGGTTGAATGGGCCAAGAAAGCCACCGAATTGGGGGCAGGAGAATTGCTTATCTCTTCAATCGATAAGGAGGGGACAATGAAAGGCTATGACCTCGAAGCCATCAAACTGGTTTCGAAAGAGGTCAATGTCCCGGTTATCGCGAACGGTGGGGCAGGAACGCGGGACGATTGCGTCCTTGCGGTCAAGGCCGGCGCAGCCGCGACCGCCGCCTCCTCGCTTTTCCATTTTTCCGATTCCAATCTGACCCAGGTCAAGTCTTTTATTTTTAATGCAGGCGTACCCATTCGCCCGATCTAAAATGAACAAAATATTGCCTAAACAATTGGAAAAATATTTCGATAGATTATGGCCGATACCCCGAAGTATCATGGGTCCGGGTTTTAGGGATTCTCTTAAAATATTAAGTGAAGTCGTTCCTTTTCGAAAATACAAATGGAAAACTAACGAAAAAATTTTGGACTGGACTGTACCCAAGGAATGGAGACCAAAGGATGCTTTTTTTACAGATCCCTCTGGGAAAAAAAGAGCAGAATTTAAAAAAAATAATCTTCATTTAGTAAACTACTCCGTTCCATTTTCGGGCATCATTTCTTTGTCAGAGTTAAAAAAGCATTTGCATTCTATTCCTAAACAAGAAGAGGCTGTGCCATATATTACGTCTTACTATCGTCCTTATTGGGGTTTTTGTATTTCAGAAAAAGATAAGAAAAATCTGCCGCAGGGTAATTATAAGGTCAAAGTTGACACCACATTAGTTTCGGGGGAACTCATTATTGGTGAAGCTGTTCTTAAGGGTGCGTCAAAAAAGGAAATATTATTTTCTTCATATCTATGTCACCCTTCCCTTGCAAACAATGAATTATCCGGACCGCTTGTTCTATCTTTTTTGTACAAAAAATTACAAAATATTAAAAAACGAAAATTCACCTATCGATTCGTTATTGTGCCCGAAACGATCGGAGCTGTGGCATTTTTGAAACTTAGAGGTGAGCAACTTAAAGAAAATATGATAGGGGGTTATCAAATAACTTGTGTTGGAGACGGAGGCCCGTTTACTTACAAACGTTCAAGGCGAGGTGATACGCTTTCTGACAGAGCGGCGTTAAAGTTTATGGCAGGTAAAAGGAACGGAAAGATTTTGCCTTTTAATCCAGCGATTGGTAGCGACGAGCGACAGTATTGCTCTCCTGGGTATAATCTGCCAATGGGTTCGCTAATGAGGACACCCTATGCTTCTTATGAGGAATATCATACGTCGCTTGATAACAAAAGTTTTATCGATTTTAAAAAGATGGCGGAAACGATAGATGCATATTCGTGTATAGTGAAGTCGATTGAAGATGGCGAATATTGGATAAATTTATGTCCAAACGGCGAACCTCAGCTTGGTCCGAGAGGGTTATTTCGATCGTTATCTCAAAAAAAAAGAGACTCGGAAGAATTAGCTATGTGGTGGTTGCTTAATTATTCTGATGGAAGTTATGATTTGGATTATATTTCAAAATTGGCGAATATCGATGTTAGTCTTCTACGGTCAGTTGCTAATAAAATAAAAAGTCGCGGATTTTTTGAGGAAATAAAGAAAGTTTTATGACCACAATACAAAAAGAAAAAATTATACAGGGGGAACAGATATACTTGCGACCTATTACTATGGAAGATATTTCCGAACGTTACAGGTCCTGGTTTAGCGATTCTGACGTAAATAAATATATCGAGGTACGTAATATATCGGCGGCTGAACTTAGATCATACGTGAGCAAGAAGATTAATGACCCGTTAGTTGTTTTTATGGGAATTTTCGATAAAACCAATAATAAACATATCGGTAATGTTAAGTTGGAACCAATAGACAAGAAAAATGGCAGAACAATTTTTTCAATTGTAATAGGTGAGAAAAGTTATTGGGGTAGGGGGATTGGCACTGAATCTACCAGATTGATTAGTGATTACGCTCTAAACGAAATCGGGCTTTATGAGGTGGAGTTGGGAGTCGTGTCGGAACACAGTAAGGCCACACACGCATACGAGAAAGCGGGATTTAAAATTTACGGTACAAAAAAGAATGCCGTAAGTCATAACGGGATATTTTATGATGCCACGGCAATGATAAAAAGAAGACAACTTTTTAATGCAAACGCCAGTATAGTCATTGTTGGTTTTGGATCAATTGGAAGGAGACATTATGATAATTTGAAAACTCTTGGCTATGAGAATATTTCTTTGTTCGATTTAGATATTTCTAAAACTAAAGGCGCGAATTCTTTGAAAGATCTGAATATAAAAGAGCTAAAGAAATTCGACATTGCTTTTGTTTGCACTCCAAACAGTGAACACGTGGAAGCTGCATTAAAGTGTGCGCAGGCTGGACTTCACCTTTTTATTGAAAAACCTCTCTCTCACTCTTTAAAAAATGTAAAAAGACTCGCGCAGATGGTGAGAGAAAAAAAGCTTTGTACTATGGTAGCCTGTAATATGCGGTTTCATCCGTCACTGGCATTTATCAAGAAGTATTTAGAAGACGGGAAGTTGGGCAAAGTATATAGCATTTCACACGAATTTGGTCACGATCTTTCTATGTGGCGGAAGGGAGTAGATTACAGGAAGACATATTCAGCAAAGAAAAGAGAAGGTGGGGGTATTATTTTAGATGATATTCACGAATTTGATTTGCTTTTTTGGTTTAGCAATTTTTCTCAAGTAAACAAACATGAAATTGTTCCAAAGATGTCGGGGGCGCTTGAAATCGACGTGGAGGATCAAGTGTCTGCTGTCTTTGATTTCAAAAACGGAGTTTTGGGCCGCGTTCATAGCGATTATTTGTCTCGCTCTTACAGAAGACAGTGTTTGATTATAGGTGAAAATGGTAATCTTCTGTGGGATTGGCATAGCAATGAAGTAATCTTGGAAAATGAGGTTAAAAGACAGGCTATTTTTATTCCGTCTAAATTCGAAATCAATGATATGTATATGGACGAGCTCCACTATTTTCTAAGCAAAATTGAGCAGGGGAAAAAAACACAGAATGATGTTGCGCAGGCTGCTGAACTTTTGAAGTATCTAATAAGGTAGATGAATAATTTTGAATTAAAATCGAATAACGTTATCTGGATTTTGGGTGGCGGGCTAATAATGTCTGAAAATGGCCACTGGCACACTACATTAGGGGAAAATGAAGGTGATAATTTCGGACCAACGAACGATAAATTGCGGGTTTTAGCGGCGGCGGCACTATGGGATGTGAATTCGCAAATAACGATTTATACTTCCGGAGGGCGTGGCCAATTGGATAAGGTGTTGCCGCGTGGTTTAACAATAGCCAAGGTGATGAAAAGAGAGCTAGTCGATAGAGGTGTGCCGGAATATGTTATTTTTGAAGAAAATAATTCGGGTTCAACTTTCGAACAGTTGTATTTTTTATCTGAATTTATTAAGTCCGGGAAGATCAAGGGTTCCGTGTTTATCTTGTCCAATGATTGGCATTTGCCTAGAGTGAAAGCTATGATTCAATACTCACCAATTAAGAATATTTTATCGGGTGTAAATTATATGGGGGCTGAGGATGTTTTAATTCAATATAAAACTAATGAATGGAAGGATTTTATCGCGAAAATGAGAACAAATAAATCATTTCAGCTGCGCGAAGAGTTAGAGCAGAGGGGGATTGCCCAAATAAGACTAGGTACTTATAAATTTACCATCCCGAGTAAATGAAAAATATAAAGATAGGCAAAAAAACAATTGGCGAGGGATCTCCGTCTTTTATTGTGGCGGAAATGTCAGGTAATCATGAGCAAAATTACGATAAGGCTGTGGCAATTATAAAAGCCGCTGTAAATGCGGGGGCCGACGCTATCAAGTTACAAACTTACACTGCGGATACCATGACGCTTAATAGTGATAAAGAATGGTTTCGAGTTGGAGGTGAGAAAAATCCTGAAAGCTGGAAAGGGCAGACATTTTATGAGCTATATAAGAAAGCTTATACACCCTGGGAGTGGTTTCCGAAATTAAAAAAAATAGCCGAGGATTTAGGGCTCGTTTTTTTCTCAACGCCTTTTGACGCAACTGCCGTAGATTTCTTGGAGAAACTTGGTGTTCCCGCATATAAAATTGCCGCATATGAATCTGTTGACGTACCGCTTCTGCAAAGGGTTGCAAAGACCGAAAAGCCGGTCATTGTTTCTGTCGGCTTTTCAACATTGGAAGAGGTAAAATTGACAGTAGAGACTCTTAAAATGGCAGGTTCGAAGGATATAGTGATTTTGCAATGTACGACCTCTTATGCCGATAAGCCAAGAGTAGGGGCAACGAACTTGAGGACAATGAAGGATATCAGAGAAAAGTTTAAGGTTCACTCAGGTCTTTCAGATAATATGGGCGGTATCGACGCACCAGTCTTGGCCGCATCCCTTGGTGCAGTGGTTATCGAAAAGCATTTGGTTCTGGAACACGGCAGTGCTCTTGACGATCGGTTTTCGCTTGATCCAAATGAATTCAAGGCGATGGTTGACTCCATAAGGAAAAATGAAACAATGCTTGGAAAAGTTGCCTACGGTCCCCAAACACCGGAGGAAAAATACAACAAGAATTTTCGCCGATCACTTTTTGTTGCGGCAGATATCAAAAAAGGTGATAAATTTACTGTAAAGAACGTTAGGTCGATACGTCCCGGTTATGGCTTGCCGCCAAAGGATTATGATAGAGTGATAGGAAAACGAGCGAAGGTAGATATTTCTTTAGGCACGCCCTTATCCTGGAAATTAATACAAAAATAAGATGCAAAAACTTAGAAAAGCCACAATTGAGGATGCCAAAAATTTGTTTGAATGGAGGAATGATCCTTTGACCAGGGAGCAGTCAATTAATACTGAGCCTATAATATGGGATGATCATCTGGCTTGGATTCAGAGGAATCTTTCGAATCCGAGTAGACAAATTTACATTTTCGAAGAGGATGGAAAACCTGTGGGTACCTGTAGGATTGACAAGGAAAAAAAGGATGGCCAAGACATTTACGAGTTGTCATGGACTGTTGCACCTCCTTCTAGGGGGAAAGGAGTTGGCAAAAGAATGCTCAGTTCCTTGTTGGAAAATTCTGTTTTGCAGGGGCAGAAAAAGAAAGCTGTTATTAAGGAAGGCAATCTTGCTTCAGAGAAGATGGTACTTCATTTTGGTTTCGTTAAGCGTTTTGAGGCTGATGGTTTGTCCGTTTGGTTTAAAGATTGACGTCACTGACAAAAACTTATAAATTTCGATAATATGAAGACAATGCATAATTTTTCAAAGGTTATTAAAATTGGTAAAAGGCTTGTGGGGGAAGGACAAAAAGCTTTTATCATTGCCGATATCGGCGCCAACTTTGACGGCAATCTCGATAAAGCAAAGGAGCTCGCGCTTGCAGTAAAGCAGGCGGGTGGCGATGTAGTTAAGATTCAAAGTTTCCAAGCCAAGAAGATAGTATCCGGACCGGGTTTTGCCTCGATGAGATTGAAAGGTGTCCATGGTAGCTGGAATAAACCGCTTGACCAAGTTTTCAAGGATGCGGAATTCCCCAGAGAATGGCACAAGGCTTTTTTTGACTACTGTCTCACGATTGGTATCGAGGTCTCTTCTTCTCCCTACGATTTTGAAGCTGTCGATTTGATGGGGCGGCTTGGCGTCAATTTTTACAAGATCGGATCGGGCGATATTACTTGGCTTGAAATGTTGGAGTACATTGCTAAGAAAGGTAAACCTCTTATTTTGGCTACGGGTGCCAGTACACTTGCTGAAGTTGATGAAGCGGTCCGGGTCATTAAGTCAACGGGTAATAAAGATTTAGCTTTGCTTCAGTGTATCACCAACTATCCTTCGAAGATCGAAAGTGCCAATATTAAAGTAATGGAAACCTATAGACAGGCTTTTGGCGCGATTGTTGGTTATTCTGACCATACTCCAGGTGATACTGTAGTACTTGGGGCTGTTGCTCTCGGTGCTCAAGTCATCGAAAAGCATTTTACTTTGAATAAAAAAGATGCTGGACCGGACCACCCTCATTCAATGGAACCGGCTGAATTTGCATTAATGGTCAGGCACATCAGGGATTTGGAGAAGGCTATGGGCACAGGTTTAAAAGACGTTGTCGAGGAGGAGACCGAGACCGTGGTTGTGCAAAGAAGAGGACTTTATACATCTAAAGAGAAAAAGGCAGGCGAAACATTTAAGTTGGGAGATATTGTCGAACTTCGTCCCTCTCTTGGTATTTTGCCAAAATTTAAGACACAAGTTGTTGGTAGGAGAGCCAAAAGAAAACTTGCGATTAACACGCCAATAATGTGGAGTGATCTTGCATAAATAATAAATGAGCATAAGTCGTAGGGAACAATTCATGGCCATGGTTGATAATGATACAATCATGAAAGCGGATGCCATTGTGCTTTTGCAAGGTGATGGTCACAATCGTGTGACCAAGACCTATGAGCTTTGGGAGGCAGGATATGCCCCCATCGTGGTTATTTCTGGTGGAGCTTTCAATGAAGCGTACGGTAGCTTTGATTGTGACGGTCTTCGCAATAAGCTAATGGAATTCGGCGTACCTGCGGATCGCATAGTCGTCGAGGGTTTGTCGGAGAATACGTACGAGCAGGGCAAGCAGGTGGTGAAATTGGCCGTCGAAAGTGGCTGGTCTACTCTCATACTCGTGGCTTCGCATTATCACCAATACAGAGCGTATTTAACTTTTCTTCAGGCAATGAAAGAGGGCGGTAAGAAACTGCATATTATTAATATCCCGGCTAGAAATCTTTCATGGTTTAGAAAGGAGCCATGGGGACAAAGGTTGGAACTACTAGAGGAGGAATTCAAGAAGATAGAGAGGTATGGCAAGCAAGGACATGTAGTGTCATTCGATGAGGCTATAGAGTACCAGAAGCAGAAGGAGTTGCGGACTTACCCGAGCAGGAAGATTGAGAAGGTTAAAGACGCTATATGAATACGATGAATACGAGTGAGGCAAAAAAAATGTTTGGCATGAATTTTATAGGGGTTGATGAAATCAATTCTATTCGGAAGTTTTTAAATGTTGCTCTTATTAAAATAGATCCGGCACTTAACTTCCCGGATTCTTTGCTAAAAAAATGCGCCCACGACCATATTCTAATTTTGGGTGTTTCTGCGCACAAGAGTGGAGAAAAGCTGACGATTAATTCTTTACGAAAATCATTTGGTTGGGATCCCTCAAAAAAAGAACCCTGCTTTTATAACCAGGATTGGTATATCAATCATCGGTTTGCCTCCCGGACGTTGGAAGATAACTGGTATCTTTTAAAGAGGGAAGTTTCAGACGATTCCCGCGGGTTGAGTCCGGACGAGTTAAACATCCGATTAGGAAAAAAACAAAATTTTCCATCGGCAATATTGACGGCCTATACTTTTTTGGCCTCATATTTGGTAAACAAGGAAATTTTGTGGAAAAATGATTTTATATGGTGCCAAGACACAGACGATAATGGCGATGTGATTTACACGGGGCGTTACATCGACCCAACTGCCAAAAATAAAAATGGATTTAATATTCATCGTCATCTGAAAATTAGGTCGAATTACGGTGCAATTTCTCAAGAGATGGGTTAGAAGGGTAATGAAAAAATTACTCAATTTCTAATTTATATTAGAAAACCGTTTGATAATAACTTATAGCAATAAGTATTACTAAGTGTCAATTTAATCGAAGGTCTGTGTCGTGTTAATCTTGTTAAAATGAAAGTTGAACAAAACCTGACCGAAAACGAAGAAAAGGCACTGGTTGGCCTTATTTTTAATAGCATTTCGTTTGGCACAACAGAGGAAATATTTGGCGAGTTAAACGAGCATGGGATAGAGAGATTAAACTTGCTTAGATCTATTATGGCCAAATTCATAAGAAAGTTTTCTCTGGAAAAACAGTTGGACGAGCAAACACTTCTGCTTTTAGGTATGGATGAATTTTTAACAGATGATATCCTGAAGTCATTTTCTGCCGGAAATAATAATCATTTAAAAAAGCGTGCAGACTATTTTTTAAATCGTAAAGCATAGGAGCGTGCAAAATAATATTTATGAAAAAATTGATTATGAAAGTTAACAAGAAAGGAAAATCTCAAAAGCTATGGCAGACCGCAAAACGGATGATTCCCGGCGGTAGTCAGTTGCTCTCAAAGAGGGCGGAGATGTTTTTGCCGGACGGTTGGCCGGCGTATTATAAGAAAGCGAAGGGAATCGAGATTACGGACTTGGACGGTAGAAAATATTTAGATTTTTCGCTGATGGGTGTGGGCGCATGCGTTCTTGGATACGCTGACCCGGACGTAAACAGAGCGGTCCGTAAAGCAGTTGATGATGGCTCAATGTCCACTTTAAATTGTTCGGAGGAGGTGGAATTGGCCCATGAGATGCTAAAACTGAACCCCTGGGCGGGTGGGGTTCGCTACGGAAGGACAGGGGGTGAGGGTGTGGCTATAGCTGTTCGGATTGCTAGAGCTTATTCTGGCAAAGATAAGGTGGCTTTTTGCGGATATCATGGTTGGCATGATTGGTACTTATCAAGCAACTTGTCTTCGGATAAAAATCTGGACGGGCATTTGATAAAAGGGCTGGAACCTTCTGGGGTGCCACGATCACTTAGAGATACGGCTTTTCCATTTCGATATAATCATTTTGAGGAGCTGGAATCCATTTTAGAAAAACATGATATTGGGGTCATTGTTATGGAGCCTATACGTCACCAGGAACCAATGAATGGCTTTTTGAATAAAGTCAGAGAGATTACTGATAGAAAAAAAATTGTATTAATTTTTGACGAAGTTTCAGCAGGTTTCCGATTGCGTCTTGGCGGTTCACACGAACTCTTTAAGGTTGAACCCGACATAGCTGTATATGCTAAGGCTCTTGGCAATGGTTATCCGATTGCGGCTATCGTCGGTCGGAAGGAAGTAATGGAGGCCGCTCAAAAATCTTTTATCTCCAGCACCTATTGGACTGAGAAGATTGGCCCAACTGCAGCATTGGCTGTGATAAAAAAGATGAAAGCAAAAAAAGTGCCTCAACATTTGGAGCGAATCGGAGCAATGATAGGAAAAGGGTGGAAGGAACTGGCCGCAAAGCATGGAATAGCTCTAAAAATCGAAGGTCCTAATTGCTTAATTACCTTGAGTTTTGACGACAAAAATGCTAATGAGCTTAAGACTTTATTTATTCAAGAAATGTTGGACAGAGGATTCTTGGCAACAACCAGTGTTTATGTCAGTTACGCCCATACCGAGATGCATGTAAAGAAATATTTGAGTGCCGTTGACGAGGTTTTTACTGTAATAAAAAAGGCTTTGAATGAGAACAATGTCGTGAAATATTTAAGGGGTCCTGTAGCACATACTGGATTTAATCGGCTGACATAAAAAATATTCGCTATGTCGAAAAAAAAGAAAACAGTTGCCATAATTCAGGCCAGAATGGGTTCTTCGCGTCTACCGGGCAAGATGATGATGGACATCGAGGGGAGGCCACTTATTGCCCACGTCGTAGAGCGAGCCAAACGTATTCCCTCTCTGGACTCCGTTTGGCTGGCTACTACAATCAGTGAGAGGGACGAACCTTTGGCGCAATATGCTAAAACTTTGGGCATCGAAATTTATCGTGGCAGTGAAGATGATGTTCTCGACCGCTATTATGAAGCTGCAAAATTGGCCAAGGCGGATATAGTGATGCGTATTACAGGTGATTGCCCGCTTCTTGACCCAGAGGTAAGTGATTTGGTTATGAAAGGATATTTGAACGGCGATGTGGACTATGTTACAAACACCAAGCCACCGACGTTTCCCGACGGGTTGGATACGGAAGTTTTTTCATTCGAAGTTCTGGCACGAGTCTGTAAGGAAGCCGAACTTGTTTCGGAGCGCGAGCACGTCACACCGTACATTTGGAAAAATCCGAAGCTCTTCACGATAAGGAACATCTTGCAGGACATAGACCTTTCGGGAGAGCGATGGACCATCGATACGAAAGAGGATTTTGAGTTCGTTAGTCAGGTTTTGCGGTCGCTGGGAACCGATAAATCCGATATGATGAGTATCTATCGATTGCTGTTGCGCAATCCCGAGCTGAGAAAGATCAATAAGATATACAAGAGGGACGAAGGTTATGCCAAATCATTAAAGGAAGATAAAAAATATGAAGATAATCAAAAAAATTGATGTGAACGAATTTCCGGAATGGTCCTCGTGGCCGCAGATGTTATTGGGCCTGGGAATATGGAAAAATGCATCCCGTACGGTAGGTAAGATCGAACAGGAATACAACATCGAGAAATACGGGCAATGCTTGGCACAATTCGGTAAAGGAAATCATTCAATCGAAGAGATCAGGGCCTATTACGATAGTGCCATACAAAAAAAGGAGTGCATCTCTTTGGGGAGCAGTCTTGTCATTGTTGGCGGAAGGGATTTTCTAAGGACATACGAGAAACTGATCGTCGACTCTGTTTTGCCCGAGATAAAGGATGGGGATGCAGTCGTGGAGTTGGGCGCCGGGTTTGGCTATAACTTGCATTTGTTGAGCAAGATTTCCAAAAAAAACGTCGAATATTTGGGTGGTGAATATTCCCGAAATGCCGTTACGTTGGCGGCAAAGGTTTTTGAAGGTCGCGCGAACATTTCCGTTGAGCATTTCAATTTTTACGACGAAGATTACGCTATTTTAAAAAAAATCGACAGACCGATAGTGCTATTTACGGCTCACGCTATCGAACAAATTCCGGATATAAGCAACATGTTTAAGGTTTTGTCGAAATATAGAAAAAAAATAAGGTCGGTTGTTCATCTTGAGCCGCTATACTCGACCGACAAAAGTACACTGCTTGGTTTAATGAGACAGCGATATGCCGAGGTCAATGATTACAGTAGGAATTTATTGCCTCTACTCGAGAAAACGTCGGGAATAAAGATAACTTCTGTAAAAAGAGATGTCATGGGCGGTTCGCCTCTTAATCCGACGTCGGTTATAAAATGGCATTATCGGTAGTTCTCATATTTTAGTGACGAATGAAAAAAATTTGCGTTGTGTTGCCGACTTATAATGAGCGGGAAAATATCGAAACGATTTTGGGGAAGATATTTATTAATGTTGTGGGGGCAACGGTTTTGGTGGTGGATGATAATTCGCCGGATGGGACGGGGGTGGCTGTTGAGGGTCTCCGAAAAAAATATCCAAACTTGTTTTTATTGAAAAGGAAGGGTAAGGAGGGTTTGGGTAAAGCTTACACCGAGGCTTTTTTGCATGTCCTCCAGAAAATGGATCAAGAGTGGGTTTTGATGATGGATGCCGATTTGTCGCATAATCCAGAGCATATTCCGGAAATGCTCAAAAAAACCATGTCGGCTTCTGTGGTTGTGGGGTCCCGATATGTTGATGGAGGGAAGACTGTCGGATGGGAGTTGTGGAGAAGAGTGTTGAGTAGGGGAGGAAATATTTATGCGAGAATCGTCACCGGTTTGCCCGTCCGTGATTTGACGGGAGGTTTTAATTTGATGCATCGCGATGTTTTAGGAAAAATTGATTTTTCCGATTTTGACGCTTCCGGTTACGCTTTTATCATGGAACTCAAAAGCAAACTTCATAAGGCCGGCGCTAAATTTGCCGAAGTGCCGATCACATTTAGGAACCGTACCGGAGGAGAATCGAAAATATCGAGTCACATTATCAGTGAGGGAGTTGTGGCGCCGTGGCGAATAAGGTTTAAAGGCAAGTGCTAATAAACGAATGCTACCTGTCTGCGTGCTTGCCTGCGTGTACGCGCAAGCAGGTACGCACAGGCAGACGCGCAAGCAGGTACGCACAGGCAGACGAATCATGACGCTTGCCCGTCCGTAGCATTTGCGAAGGCGGGAATGAACTTAACTAATAAATCGAAATCAAGATTAAAATGAACCAGACTCATTTAAAAAGGAACTGTCCGGCGTGCAATAGTGAAAGCAATACTTTTTTCGCCGAAAAAAACGGTTTCAATATTTTGAAGTGTGCTATGTGTGGCACTTTGTTTGTGTCGAACCCCCCGGCCGACACCGCCGATATTTATGGCAACAATTATTTTTGGGGTGCGGCAGAAGGTTTTGGTTATGTTGATTACGACACTGACAAAGCGCCCATGAAAAAGGTTTTTGAAGATTGCGTCAAGCAAATAAGTGAAATGAATACTGGTCGGACTGGAAAGCTTTTGGATATTGGGGCTGCAACCGGTTATTTTATGACATTGGCGGAAAAACTAGGCTGGAAATCCGAAGGGGTTGAAATAGGCAAAGAGGCGGCGGAAGCGGGTCGGAAGAAAGGATTAAAAATGACAACTGGAACAATACATGACCTAAAAAGCCCGGAAAAATTTGACGCCGTCACAATGTTTGATGTTGTCGAGCATATGAAGGACACAAGAAGCGATCTAAAAAAAGCCCGCGCTCTTTTGAAAGAGGGGGGCTCGCTTGTCATTATTACTCCCGATGCCGGCAGTTTCTACGCAAGACTGCTTAAAAAACGCTGGCATCTTTTGGTTCCTCCCGAGCACCTTTCCTATTTTACGAGAAGGGGACTCACTCAACTTCTAAATGAGACAGGTTTTGATGTTGTCCAAATGAAAGCGCCTGGCAAATCTTTTACGCTCGAATACATTCTCCATACACTCCTTCGCTGGCAGAAGCTTAGGCTCTGGAAAATTTTGCTTAATTTGGTGAATAAATTTCCGAGGCTTGCTAAGGTGCGATTGTCCGTAAATTTCGGCGACAATATGCTTGTTTTGGCAAAGGCGAAAAGCGATTTATAGGTCGCGCTTCGTGGTTACTAAACAGAAAAGCGGTACATTCCAAATTTGGATCGTACCGCTATAGTTGCCGTTTATTAGATACCGGAGTTTCGAGACTTGCCCAAAAACAAATTGAGCCTGCGGATCTGTTTGGGTAGAGTTTTCTTGTCGTACTCGTTTGCCTGGGCCGCGAAGTAATCCTCATTGGTGTACTCGTGAGAACCCGGAGAGAATGAGCCAAAGAAGCATGCTCTTTTGGCGATTTTAAGTCGCTCTACGAGTGAGCGTCTTTTGTTCTCGAGATCCTTGCGACCGGTATCGGTCAGTGTGTATAGATGAGCGCAGACGTGACACTTTACGTCAATGATCGGCGAGCCTGGAGCAAAGACCACAAACGTCGTGCTCCCCTCCGGAGTCTTTTCATCCGCCATTTGAAGGCAGAGCCGTCGGCCTTCATCTATGGCCTGTTTTTCTGTCTCTGTCGTTGGTACTTCGGCATAAACATCTCCGGCATGATTTGAGCTCTGGTAAATTAATGGCATGAATTCGCTCTCATGTAGCTCGATAACAGTTTTCATAATGAACTTTTTCGATCCGGCGCCAAATAAGGCACCACTCATTGAATTTAGGTTGACGTTACTTTATTAAGTATATCACGCTGGCACGCAAATGTCAAATAATATTGCTGATTTTTGTAATATGTGTTATTATCAATAACAGGAGCTGTTCCTAAATTCACCCCAGAGTTAGGACACTCTCACTTTTAATATTTTTAATGATACCAGAGCGTCTGGCGACCTCCAAGGCGCTCTCATAGCCTAGAATCTTTCTCGGTTTGTTGTTGATGCGATCGA
>Ga0209542_10002755_pt1 | contig 38788 bp, 44 predicted proteins | sample RifCSPhighO2_01_FD_184028 | JGI IMG/M metagenome (GOLD analysis project Ga0209542, IMG submission 184028) | Soil microbial communities from Rifle, Colorado - Rifle CSP2_plank highO2_0.1 (SPAdes) (version 2) | ecosystem: Environmental > Terrestrial > Deep subsurface > Rock core/Sediment ... | reverse complement strand
GGCGGCAATCAAAAGGGTAAGTGTGGCGAAAATCCGATAGGGAGTCTTAAGTCCCGAACCGGTGGTAACCACAACACTCTGACCTCATCGTTCGATATGGGGGACACTACCTGTGTCCTCCCCGAAGTGGCGATGAGCGCCTTCATCGCAGCACCAACGGCCCCAGGCGAAGTTCCAGAACCTTGGACCAACGCATTGGTGGGGAGTGGACTCGTTGGAATGGTTGCTCTCCTTCGATGGAGGCGAGGAAGGCCAATTCCGATCGTTGCTCGATCGGGACCAAATCGCTTCCAGTATCACCGGCGGCACGAACGCCATCGGTGAGCAGTTCATTTCGCTGATGTGGGAGTCAGCTAGAGGGTCGGCAGATGCGTCTGCCGGCCCTCAAACTTTTTATAATTTTAAACATTGTATTTTTTACAAAGAGGTATATATTAGTAAACAGACCGAACTCTCTTGAGGGAGTCGGGAAGGAAAGGAAAACACGTGAGTTCAGTACCCAATACCCCCCAAATCCCTAGAGTAGGGATTCCTGAACATTTCCGGAATTTCAGGCCGTTGATACCCGGCCTGGGACACCGCTCGACAAGAAAAGCCACGCCAGTCGGTGACAAAGGAGGATCGGCAGTAACGCAAGATCCCCGAAAGGCTTTTGACGATCTGTTCAGGAAAAAGTAAGTTGAGGAAGACCGAGCACACAGGGTACGAAAAAAAGAAGGGGTAGCGTCAATCCCTCAAAAAATAAAGACGTCATTTTCCCATCCGTCAGTTTAGTCGGAAGAGAGGCGCCCCGTGATCGTGCGGGGCGTTTTTGTTTTTGGTTTTTCTGATCTTCCCTCACCTGATAAGGTAAGGGGACACTTAGGCCTACGCGAATAGCGAGGGGTGGGGTATAATAAAGTCGCACTCTAAAGGACGTATCGTGCGACATGATTTCGCTAAATCACATGGAAAAATACAAATCAGCCAAATTTATTTTCGTCGTTGGCATAGGCGGCTCGGACCTAGCGAGCAAGGCAGTATGGAATGCGATAACTTTGCACAAAACAGATGTAGAGAAAAAAGTTTTTTTCTTAGAAGCGCCGGACGTGCGAGAGTATGAAGAAGTGAGGGATCTCATAAACAATACTATTGTCGTCAAAGAAGATCTGGCTTTGATCACAGTTAGCAAATCTGGAAGCACCGAAGAAACTTTGGAGACTCATCACAAGATTTTTGATATTCTTTCAGAAAAATTTGGGCCCAGCATTGAAGACAGGGTTTTGGTCATCTCAACCAAAGACAGTCCGCTTTGGCAACTTGCAACAGAAAAAAATATTGAGCACATTGAGTGGGCCCTAGGGGTAGGGGGTAGGTTTAGCGCCTTCACCGTAGCTCACACCAGCGTGCTTTCTATTGCAGGCCTCAACGTGAGCGCGTTTCTACTGGGAAGCAAAGAGACGGACACTACTGCAGTATCGCACCTAGCCGAAGAGCTTTTTGAACATTACAAAAAAGGCATAAATATTTTAGACTTTTTCATTTTCAATTCCGAGCTCGAAGATCTGGGCAAATGGTCTCGTCAACTCTTGGCCGAAAGCCTTTCTTCTATTACCCCGACAGTCTCCATTGGCCCTACCGATCTGCACTCCATGCTCGAGCTATATTTGGGCGGGCCAAAAAATCGATTCACCATCTTCCTTTGTTCTATGGATGAGATAAGCGGCACCGTGAACAAATCTGCTTATGAGAAGGTGACAGCGGCATACACAGAAGCCGAACTACCGTTTATGAAATATGAGATAGAAAAGATGGATGAGAAAAACCTAGGCAGCTTCATGGAATTTTTGATACAGACCACCCTCGAGCTAGCCCGGCTTATGGAAGTTGACCCATATGACCAGCCGAAAGTTGAAGAATATAAATCGAATATAAAAAATGAACTCGATATTATTTGACATTGGTGGTACCAAAACGCGAATTGCTTATTCTGTAGACGGACAGAGCTTTGAAGATCCTGTGGTCTTTGAGACTGTAAAAAATTATGAAGAAGGTGTTGCTCTCTTTTTTGAAAATATAAAAAAGGCTACAAACGAGAGGGGGATAAAAAATATTGTGGGAGGAATAACTAGAAGTATCGGCTGGAGTGAAGAAAAACTAAAAGAAGATTTACAAAAAGAATTTGGAGTAGAAATAGAGATAGAAAACGACGCCGCCATGGCCGGGCTTGGCGAAGCGGACTTCGGAGCAGGCAAAGGGTTTGACATAGTTGCTTATATAACAGTATCGACTGGAGTGGGTGGCGCTAGGATTGTGGAAGGTAGGATAGATGAGAAATCGGTCGGATTTGAGCCTGGTCAACAAATCATAGATATTGATGGAGGAGAGACTCGTACGCTCGAAGATTTGATTTCAGGCAGAGCATTGCACCAAAAGACTGGTAAACATCCAAAAGAAATTACTGACGAACTGGTTTGGCAGGAGCATGCCAGGTTCCTCGCGATTGGACTTAATAATATAATAGTAGAGTGGTCGCCAGACTGTGTAGTCCTCGGTGGCTCGATGATCACGGGAGATCCTGCTATACCACTCGATAAAACAGAAGAATATTTGAAAGATATTTTGAAAATTTTCCCAAAACTTCCCGTCATCAAAAAAGCCGAGCTTGGAGATTTCGGTGGGCTTTGGGGAGGACTTGCTTATTTAAAAACTTTATAACTTGCGCTTTTTAACTTTAGAACTATGCGAATTTTCATCTTAATCGGCCACCCTGACAAAGAGAGCTTCAATAAGCAACTTGCGGAGAGCTACGCCGAAGGAGCCAGAGAAAAAGGTCATGAGGTGAAGCTAACTTGTTTGAGCGATATTTCTTTTGATCCGATTTTGCACAAAGGCTACAAAGAAATTCAAGAGTTGGAGCCAGATCTCAAAAAAGTCCAAGAAAACATAAAGTGGTGCGAACATTTCGTTATATTTTATCCATCTTGGTGGTCCACTATGCCCGCGCTATTAAAAGGCATGTTTGATCGCATCTGGCTGCCAGGGTTTGCATTTCATTTTCACAAGAGCGGCTTGTGGTGGGACGGCCTTTTGAAAGGCCGTACTACCAGAGTATTCGTCACTTCTGACGTACATCCACTTTTTGCTCGCATTATATTTGGAGATACTACCAACGAAATAAAAAAGGGAATCCTTTGGTTCGCAGGCTTCTCCGTCTCTGTCAAAAAAATCGGCCCAGTCAAAAATATTACTGAAGCAAAGAAGCAAAAATGGAAAGATCGACTCCACAAGTGGGGTAGGGGGGTTTATTAAGCGTACCATTGCAAACCTAGATAAAGTGTGATTAAATAGTGATAGGAGCACCCCATGAAAATTCTATCGATTAGCAACGATTCTGACGCCAACACACAGATCGCAGACGAGGCGCTATCCCATCACCTAAGAATGAAAGTTTTCTCTTTCTGCCCTTGGGACCTTGCCAAGGAACTGGAGGACGATCTTTCGTATGAGGACGAACCTCCCACCGATTGGGTGGAGGTCTACAAATGCGTAGTGGTGTGGGGAGATGAAGACTACTTCCAAGAAGAAGGGCTGCCGCTAGCAGAGGAGTTGAAGAAACTCTTTCCTCGCGGCCCAATCTTTTGGATAAAGGAAACTTCCAAACCACTGGCGCCCGCCTTCATGGCGCACCCTGGACTGGTTGAACTCGAGGTCGAAAAAGCAGGGGACACTGATCCTCTGCAGTGGATAGCCGATCAAATCAAAGCCAGGTTGGCTGCCTGAATTACAACAATCCGCCGAAGGGGCTTTCCCCTCCGGCGGATTTCATTGACTCGGATGTTTACATTTTTTCTCGAATGGCGCTGACCAACGGCTCAAGAAGGAGCTCTCCGTACTCTCCAGTACCAACGGAAAAGTCAATCTTGGTGACGTTTGGCCGACCCTCCAAAATCTCCGGCATCGGGATTTCCAACTGCAGCCAGAAGATTGGTTTGGCTGGAAAAAGCTTTACCAGTTCCACTGCCAACCTCTCCTCACCACCGTCAATAGCCAGATCCGAATACTCGAGGTAGACGACACCGTCGGCAGCTTCACAGTCCGGTATCAGCGTGTCGGCAAATTCTTTCCTCTCGTCTTCCTCATAAAGACAGGCTGGGAAGTAAGGGAAGAATTTGCACTGAAGGGAATGCTGCAACGAGCCCTGTACAGCTGCAGCTGCAGCGGAAAAAGCAGTCAAAAGTAGTAGGTTCATGGGGTCTCCGTTTATAATTAATACATAATTGTACAATCTCGTCAATTTGCTATTTTTATAAAATATGCTTAAATGTTCAGAGGAAAGGAGTAGAAACGAAAATGGCTAAAGTGATCATCATCTACCTCTACGAAAAACATGAGACCCCAGAGGACGTCTTCCACAAAGTCTTCCACCCGGCTGACCACACTCACCTATGGGAAGAGTGCCGGCATGAAGGGGTTGGTAGTCTAGGCGACTACCCAACCTGTTCAAGGATCTCGTCTTACCAGTTTTTGGGACACCAAGTCTGCCAGAGTTGCGGTTGCGATCGCTACACTGACAACTGGGGCAACATCGTATGGAAGGAGCTGGAGCGCCGAGTGGGCTTACTCGGCATCACCCCAGACCAACTCAGGACAGGCGAGATCATCATCTTCCCCAAACGTATTGGAGAAATGATGCGAATCGCCTGACGCTCAGAAGTTCCAAGGTTTTCCGCCAGCCTCGGGTACTCCCCGAGGCTTTCTTTTATATAAATTTCATAATCATTTCACTTTTGACTTGTTTTAATTAATTGATGCCAAGAAAGACAAAAATAAAAAAATATGGAGCTAAAGCTAAAGAAAAAGTGGAGAAGGTGATGCATGAGTTCAAGAGAGGCAACCTGAAGATGGGCCGAAGCGGCAAAAAGGTACAGAGCCGCAAACAAGCGATCGCTATCGGCCTCTCCGAAGCCCGCAAACGCGGCGCTAAAGTGCCTTCTAAATGACATCACATTTTTGCAATCCGTCCATATCAAACGCTCAGCGTCGGATATAGTTTTTTGTAAGTTTTATGTTCTAATGAAAAACTTCAGCTGGCTTTCTTTTTGAGCAAATTTTCATTAGACTTTCTAGTATGGTCATAGATGTAGAACTCACGCTAAACAGATTTGGTTTAGGAAAAATCGCGGAAAATAAATTCCAGCTATTTTGGCTCCGGTTTTCCAAATGGCAGATCCCAAGCAAGCATTCAGTCTCTTTTGAGATAAACTGGAAAACAAAGAATAAGGAGGAGAAATAAAATAAAATTTTTCAAACAAAATCCGCCCTCCACCGGATTTTGTCCGTGGGGGCGGGGATTTTACGAAGTGAGTGACTTCCGAGGTTTGTAGTCCGGATGCCAATTGCGCGGGTCGCGGAAGGTTCTCTTCCACTTGCTATTCAGCCACAACTCTTCGGTATAAACCGATTCGTCATAGTTGAGCTCGTGGCGATCGAGCCGTCCGACAAACTCATCATAAGTACCCTTCCAAATGAGAGTCGGACGGTAGCGTCTTTCTCGCGTGCCGCTCTGCATCACTCGGATAAACCCGTCGCCATGTCTACAAAAGATCTCCATCATAAACTGACTGCGATCCCAAACCTTGGCGAAAGTCCAGTTGACTGCCATTAGACCACCACCGGAAGGTTCATACTCGCAGTAGACAACTTCTTCACCGGCTTGTGGCGCTCGGTATTCGAGCTTCCAGAGGTCCATTACTTCGTCTCCGAAAGCAAGCGCTAATTCATCACGGAAATCGTCCGACACGCCAGAATAATACTTGGCGTGCATAAATACGTTTGGTCCACCTCTCTCGGTCGGGATTATGAACCCATACCCTTTATCTCGATTGAAGAACTTAACCCTACCCCGGTATACTGGGAGCATTAGGTTGTTACCTCACTTTCTGTTATTAAGTATAGCAAATTACACACTAAAAGTCAATTGGTGTAAAGGGTAAGCAAAATAAGGGGTTTTGACTATTGGAGCTATTGTCTATACTCTACTATCTATGAACTTATCTATCGGAATCGTGGGGTTGCCGAATGTGGGGAAGTCCACATTATTCAACACACTGACTAAAAAGGGTGTGCCGGCGGAGAATTATCCGTTTTGTACTATTGATCCATCAGTTGGGATTATTGCCGTCCCCGACAAACGGCTCGACGAGCTCGCCGCGTTTTCTGCTTCGCGAAAACGAGTTCCAGCAGTAGTAGAGTTTGTGGATATCGCAGGATTGGTGAGAGGGGCAAGCAAGGGGGAAGGCAAAGGTAACGACTTTTTGCAGCACATAAGAGAATGCGATGCTATTGCGGAAGTAGTGCGAATTTTTGAAGATGGAGATATTTTGCATGTCGAGGGTAAGGTTGATCCGCTTTCTGATATTGAGACTATAAACCTAGAATTGATATTGGCTGACTTGCAGACAGTAGAGAAGAGGCTTGGTAGTTTGCAAAAGGAGTTGAAAAGCGCAAGTAAAAAAGCGCAAGAAGAATATGATGAATTAATAGAAGCCAAAAAGATTTTGGAAAGTGAAAAGTTTTTGGGGCCTGATTTCAAACTTTCAAACTTGCGCCTTTTGACTCAAAAACCAATTTTGTACGTACTCAATATGTCAGAAGTAAGCCCTTCGACAGAGCTCAGGGTAACTGACCTGCCAAGTCCGTCAGTTAAAGTTGACCCAATATTTGAGAAGGGATTGGAAGATTTGATCAAGAAGGCGTACGAGACACTAGACTTGATTACCTACTTTACTACTGGCGAAGATGAGACGAGGGGGTGGACGGTCAGGAGAAACAGTACAGCGCCAGAGGCGGGGAGAGCAATACATAACGATTTCAAAGATAAATTTATCAGGGCTGAAGTGATTGAATGGGACAAGCTACTTGAAGCTGGCTCCTATGCTGCCGCCCGCGAAAAAGGTTGGCTCCGCACCGAAGGCAAAGAATATGTTGTGAAAGACGGCGACACGATTGAATTTAAAATATAAAAACATTTCGCCGGTCCCACAATCGAGACCGGCGTTGAAAAGAACGACGGAATAGTTCAGACTTCTGCCACCTCCCATTCTCTCGCTGCTTTCGTCCGATGGGCAAGATCGAGCAGGTTGTCTGCAAGTTTTTCTTCATCGAGCAAATTGCCGTCCCCAATCTCGATTCGCTCGCAAACAAAAAGGGCAAGAGCTCGGTTTGCAGAGTTGAGACCCTCCAATGCTGTCTTAAATCTTACTCGTGAGTTCGACGAAAGACGGCCACACGTTGTTTCTGCAGTTTTGGCTTTTGTTAGGTTCAACGAAGAGTGTTTATTATCCTCCAACAACTTCACGATCCTGCTAATTCTGGCGAGTATGCTTTCTGTAGTCACGGTGCCTCCACCAGAAAATCTACCTAAAATGTGCTATAATTGCCAGTATAATTGTTAATAACGTCACTAAATTATATGGAACCAACTAAAGCTTCAGCCAGGGATTTCTTCTTACATTTGGGATCGATAGTAGCGCTATACGTAGTAGCGGGCAACTTTATTAATCTGCTTTTCAAAATCATAAACCAGAGCTTTCCAGAAGTTCTAAACTACTCTTATAGCTATTTCGGTAATGGCTCCCAAATCAGTCTCTCGGTAGCCACCCTCCTCATAGTATTTCCCATTTTTGTACTCTTGAGTTGGTTAGTACACAAGACTTACGAGAATACTCCCGAAAAAAAGAGTTTGGCTGTGCGTCGCTGGCTCACTTATATCACTCTCTTCGTCGCTGGTATCTTGCTAGCGGGAGACTTGGTTACCATACTTTATAAATTTTTGGACGGCCAAGATCTGACGGCAGCATTTCTTTTGAAAGCACTGACGGTCCTCTTGGTAGCCGGTGCAGTATTTGGATTTTATTTGCAAGATATCCGCGACCGAGTCTCGGCGAGATCCCGCAAACTCTGGGCTACCGTGGTTGGAGTAATTATAATAATCTCAATTATCTTGGGCTTTAGCGTATTGGGCTCGCCTCAAACCCAAAGGCTCTTGCGTTATGACAATCAAAAAGTCATGGATCTACAAAATCTACAATGGCAAGTCATAAACTACTGGCAGATGAATGGTAGTATTCCGAGCACTATGCCAAATATGCCATTAGAAATGGAGTACAAAAAGACTGGCAACATGACCTTCGAACTTTGTGCTAATTTCAATCGAGCAAGTATGATGCAACCAAGAATAAATAGTGCCCCTCTTGAAGGCCCGTACTATAAAGGTGGTATGATGCCAAATGATATTTGGGACCACTCTATGGGCCAGCACTGTTTTGAGAGGACTATCGACCCAATCCAATACCCAACACAGGTGAGAGGGTAGAATAAAAGAGATGCAAGACAAATACGATCACAAAGATATAGAGCAGAAGTGGCAAGAGAAGTGGAGAGAGGGGGAGATTTATAAAACAGAAGAAGACAAAAACAAACCAAAGTCTTTTATATTAGACATGTTTCCTTATCCTTCGGGGGAAGGTCTGCACGTTGGTCACCCCAAAGGCTACATCGCTACAGACGTCTATTCGCGGATGAAAAAGATGCAAGGCCACTCGGTTTTACATCCGATGGGCTGGGACGCTTTTGGCCTACCGGCAGAAAACTTCGCTATTAAGAACAAAATTCATCCGAGAGTGTCGGTAGAGAAAAATATAAAGAGATTTAAGGAACAGCTAGAGAAAATCGGTTTCAATTATGATTGGGAGAGAGAAGTGAATACTACCGATCCTGAATATTATAAGTGGACTCAATGGATATTTTTGAAGTTATTGGAAAAAGGTTTGGCTTATGAGTCTTACGAGCCGATCAACTGGTGTCCTTCTTGCCAAACCGGCCTTGCGAACGAAGATCTGGAGGCGGACGGTACCTGTGAGCGCTGTGGCTCTGTGGTAGAGAAGCGGCCAATGCGCCAGTGGATTTTGAAGATTACCGACTATGCCGATCGACTCTTGGATGATCTTAAGTATTTAGACAAATGGCCAGAGCACATCAAAGAGAGCCAGAGGAACTGGATCGGTAGAAGCGAGGGGGCAATTATAAAATTCGAAATTCAAAGCACGAAATCCGAAATAGAAATTTTTACGACTCGTGCAGACACTCTAGTTGGAGCAACATATTTAGTCCTCGCTCCAGAACATTTAGAAATTGAAAATTTGAAATTGAAAATTGAAAATTGGAGTGAAGTCGAAAATTATATAAACGAAGTCAAAAGTAAGACAGAAATAGATAGAGCTGATGCCAAAAAAGAAAAGACTGGCGTAGAAATAAGAGGGATAAGAGCAACCAATCCGGCTACAGGAGAGGAGATACCAATTTGGATTGCAGACTATGTTCTTGGCAATTACGCTACAGGAGCCATTATGGCTGTCCCTAGTCATGATGAGAGAGATCAAGAATTTGCCGAAAAGTATAAATTAAAGATTAAAGAAATTACTCCAGACTGGAGCCTTTTAGAAAAATTTGGCAAAAAAATGACCAAATATAAATTAAGAGATTGGGTCTTTAGCAGGCAGAGATATTGGGGAGAGCCGATACCAGTGGTGCATTGTGAGGGATGCGGCACTGTACCGGTAGCAGAAAAAGATTTGCCAGTGTTACTGCCAGAGGTAGAGCACTATGAGCCGACTGGCACAGGCGAGTCGCCGCTAGCCAATATTACAGAGTGGGTCAATACCACTTGTCCGAAGTGTGGCAGTCCAGGGAAGAGAGAGACCAACACTATGCCCCAATGGGCCGGGTCATCTTGGTACTACCTTCGCTTTGCGGACCCCAAAAATGACAAAGAATTTGCTAATCAAAAGAAACTGGATTACTGGATGGGAGAAGGGGAGAAGAGTGGAGTCGATGTCTATGTCGGTGGCGCAGAGCATGCTACCAGGCACCTTATATATGCTAGGTTTTGGCACAAGTTTTTATACGATCTTGGATATGTGAAGACGATTGAGCCCTTCATGGAGCTTCACTCTGTTGGGCTAGTGATGGCAGAAGATGGCAGGAAGATGAGCAAGCGGTTTGGTAATGTCATCAACCCAGATGATGTCGTAAATATTTATGGGGCCGACTCGCTTCGTATGTATGAGATGTTTATGGGTCCATTTGAAAATACAATTGCCTGGAAGACTGATAATTTAGTTGGGGTGAGGAGATTTTTGGAGAAGGTATGGAAATTGAGTTTAAAGTTAGAAAAGCGCAAATCGCAAGATGAAGGACTTTCAAACTTAGAAACTTTCAAACTTGAAACTCTTTTGCACAAGACAATCAAGAAAGTGACAGAAGATATTTTGGCGTTTAAATTTAATACTGCCATCAGCTCAATGATGATCTTCGTTAATCAGTTAGAAAGTGAAAAAGCGCAAGTTGAAAAGGAAAATTTTGAGACATTTTTGAAATTACTTGCGCCGTTTGCACCGCATATGACAGAAGAAATCTGGTCCAATTTGGGAAATAAAAATTCTATACATTTGGAAGAATGGCCAAAGTGGGATGAAGATAAAATTAAGGATGAGAGGGTAGTAATAGTAGTTCAAGTGAATAGTCGAGTTCGGGCCCAGTTTGAAGCCGATGCTGGTATCTCCGAGGATGAAGCCAAGGAGAAAGCGCTCGCTATGCCCGAAATATCCAAATGGCTCGAAAGCAAAGAAATCAAAAAAGTCATTTTCATTCCCGACAAACTCATAAACTTCGTAGTTGATTAGTTATCATATTTCATTTAGAATATCTAACCAGAGTACGTACTACAAGCCACTCGATCGAACCCAGCCTAGGCTAACGGCCATGGGAGGCTGGGGGACATAATCGAGAGCCCAAAACGTTCGGTGGCCGCCCTTTGGTTTGGGGGCGGCTTTCTATTTGCTGGTTTTTCCTTCGCAACGCCCATCCACTGCATTTAGGGGAGGGGCAATACACGAAGTGAGGGGTGAGGTTTTTAGGCAAGGTTTGCCCTAATTTGACAATATCTGGGGACATGATATTGTGGAGAACATCGAATATGGTATAATATTGTGGTGTAATCAAAAATAAGAATTATCAAAAATTATGAAAAAAGAAGCAAAAAGCAAAGTGTTCGTACTCACTTTTAATCCCAAGCAGGTGGTTAAGAGGCTTTTGAGTTCTCTACCTCCAAGAGCACAAGACGTGATCGCGGGCAGGTTTGGCCTCAACCAAACAGGTGATGAGATGACTCTCGAAGCGATCGGCAAGAAGTACGGCATCACCCGCGAGCGAGTCCGCCAGATAGAGAACTACGCTATCAATCACGTCCGCCGAGCCGAAGCTTATGAAAAGGAAAAGCCAGCTTTTGAAGAGCTCAAAAGCACTATTCAGAAGATGGGGAGCATCATCGCCGAGGACGACCTCTTGGGCGCTTTGGCCAAAGATACGAGTACTAAAAAAAATATCCATTTTTTGCTAGTAGTCGGCGACGATTTCAATAAAATCAAAGAAGATACTGAGTTTAAACACCGCTGGCATATCGACAAAGAGCTTTCAGAAAAAATACACGAAGCCTTGAGCAAACTCTACACCAAACTAGGAGATGATGAGATTATTCCAGAGTCAGAGATCATTTCTTCTTTCTTGGAACATCTAAAAGATGTGTCCCAAGAATACAAAGATGATGAGATCCTCACTCGTTGGCTCTCTCTATCGAAAAGTATTGGCAAAAATCCGCTCGGCGAATGGGGCAAATCCCACTCTTCTAATATCAAGACTAAGGGTGTCCGAGACTACGCTTACCTTATCTTGCGCCGCCACGGCTCACCGATCCACTTCCGCGAAGTTGCCAAACTTATAGGTGAGGTCTTCAAAAAAAAGGCTCACGTAGCCACTACTCACAACGAACTAATCAAAGATCCTCGCTTCGTCCTCGTTGGCCGTGGTTTGTATGCGCTCAAAGAATGGGGCTACGAGACTGGTGTCGTCAGAGACGTGATCAAGGAAATCTTGAAAAGAGACGGTGCTCTACCAAAGGAGAAGGTGCTCGAAAAAGTCTTGAAAGAGCGCTATGTCAAAGCCAACACAGTCATGGTCAATCTTCAAAATCCTAAATACTTCAAAAAGAACAAGCAAGGAATGTACACAGTGGCCTAAACCGAGCTGTGATATAATTTCTGCATGTTTCAACAATTGTTTTCTCCAGAAATACGCCAAGGTATTTTCACTGCTTTTCATTATGTTTATTTGTTTTTGCCTATTTGGCTTCCAATAATATTTCTGATCTTATTTTTTAGAGCCTGGGTGGACTACCGTCGGACCAGATATTGGGCCGGCATGGGCAGCTTACTCCTGGAAATGAAGCTCCCCAAAGATATCTTCAAATCTCCTCTGGCTATGGAGGTAGTCTTGAACCAGCTACACCAGACTGCTGACGAAAGCAACTGGTATTGGAAATACTGGCGAGGTCAAACTCGCTCCTGGTTCTCGTTAGAGATAGCTTCTTTTGGAGGTCAAGTACATTTCTACATCTGGACAAGGAAGAAGTATCGAAATGGTATCGAAGCCCACCTCTACTCTCAATATCCAGGCATAGAAATTCACGAGGTGGAAGACTATACCAAAAAGTTTGAGTATGTTATTGGCCGAGACAAGATGTTTGCTTGCCAGTGGGAGCTAAGTGAGGTTGATCCATTACCAATAGGTACCTACGTTGATTATGGTTTAGACAAGGACCCCAAAGAAGAGTTCAAGGTAGATCCACTAACGAGCCAACTAGAGTTTCTAGGTACCCTGACCGAAGGCCAAAATCTATGGATACAGATCATTGTTCGAGCCCACAAGAAAGAGCAGTTGAAAGTCCTTCCTTTTGGCAAAATGTTGGAAAAGTTTGCCATATTTGAAAAGGTTGATACTTGGAAAGAAGAGGCCAAGGAAGAAATAGAAAAAATTATGAAAGATCTAAAACCGGAAGGTGCAAATTTCCCCAGAATTCCACGCAAAGATGAGGCCGACAAAATGGCAGCCATCCAACGTAGCGTCGGCAAAATCGGTTTCGATGTCAGTATTCGCTCTATGTATTTTGCCAGTAAAGATATTTATGATTCAATTTATTTGGGAGGCATGCTTGGTGGTTTCAAACAATACGGTTCAATGGGGATGAACGGATTCAAAAGCGCTGGTTGGCATTCTACCTTCAGTAATCCTTGGAAGGATTGGTGGAAAACCAGCCAAGATAAGTTGGCTCAAATGGTGATGGATGAGTACAAACTGCGCCGATTCTTTTTTTCACCCTTCAGAGGCAAATGGTTCTATAGCAAACCTTTCGTTTTGAACGCCGAGGAGTTGGCTACCATCTATCACCCCGTCGGAGCTTCTACTGCCACCCCAACCCTCGAGCGCCTTCCGTCTCGCAAGTCGGAAGCCCCAGCCAACTTACCTATATAAATATGGAGCGCATTCAAGAACTAAAACAAAAAGTTTTTACTTTGTCATTCCGAGAGAAGATAATTTTTGGAGCTGCTTTTTTGTTTGCTATTGTATTTTTGATCTTATCTATATTCGTTTGGCGCTCACCGCGGCCTTTCCCAGAGCATGCCCTGGTGACTATATCGAGAGGGGAGTCACTTGGAGAAATAGCGCAATCTTTCAAACAGAGGGGTGTGGTTCGCTCTGCTTTTTGGCTCCAAGCTCTGACCACTCTCATGGGCGGTGAGAAGAGTGTCGTCGCTGGGGATTATTATTTCCCAGAAGCGACCAGTATTTTGGGAGTAGCTATAATGCTTCAGAGAGGTGAGTTTGGCCTTATCCCTTTGCGAGTAACCATACCTGAAGGAGTTTCTTCTTATGAGATCGCCGAGACTCTAGACTTGGAATTGCCAAATTTCGATAGAGAAGAGTTCCTAGACCAAGTAGCGGATGGCAATTTCGAGGGCTATCTTTTTCCTGATACTTATTTCTTTATGCCGAATGCCAACGCTGATGATGTCATCCTTACCATGCGTGAAAACTTCGCTCGCAATATCCAACCCTATGAGCAGGACATCGCTTCTTCTACCAGAGACTTCCGTGACATAGTGGTCATGGCTTCTATTATAGAAGGAGAAGGGAGAATGCTTGAGTCAAAGCGGATTATTTCTGGTATTTTGTGGAAGCGCATTCAAAAGAAAATGCCGCTTCAGGTGGATGCGCCATTCAAATATTATAGCGGCAAAAATTCGTATACCTTAACTACCGAGGACTTAAAAGAAGATCATGCATACAATACTTATGTGAACAAAGGTCTACCGCCATCTGCTATCAACAATCCGGGGATCGACTCAATCCGGGCGGCTATAGCACCAACTGCGAGTGAATATTTTTATTTTCTTTCTGACAAAAGTGGCGGCATGCATTATGCCAAAGACTTCGCCGGCCACAAACAAAATAGGGAACTTTATTTAAATAGTTAAAAGCGGGTCAACCCATTGGGTCAACCCGCCTTGCTGGATCCGGAAGCGCGATCAGGCCGTGGCCATGGCCGGCGCACAAACCAGATCCAGAACTTGGTTGTAGTCGAGTACTCGGTTGTTTCCGGTCACAACCATAATCCATGGGTCGGCATCCTTCTCGACCGGCCGAGTACAGATGAGGACCACGGGTTTCTGACTACCAAACGTGGAGCTCTGAATTTCAGCAGTCACCTCACAGCGCCACACTTGGTGATCACTGGACTGGCCGTCAACGATCGACAAAGCGGAAGTATGAAGTTCTACCACATACTCGCCGGTAATTCGGATCTGCCGATCAGAACAAGCCGACCCAAGTGACTTGGCGAGCCCCCGAACCAGAGACTCAGCGACCTTTCTTCGTTCATCGCCCTCCAACCCAAGTCCAACGCGAAATTGAAATTGCATGAGTTTTTCTCCCTTCTGTATTCACCGGCAATTGCCGATTTTCTTTTTCTATTATATCATGGTGAATCATGAAAAGTCAAGGCAAAAGAGTGTTCGTAGGACTTTCAGGAGGAGTAGACTCGGCCGTTAGTGCTGCACTCTTAAAAAAGGAGGGATACGACGTAACTGGAGTATTTATAAAAGCGTGGACACCAGAGGGTTATCCGTGTACATGGAAGGAAGACCGTAGAAGCGCCATGCGCGCGGCGGCTGTATTAGACATACCTTTTATTACTCTTGATTTGGAGAAGGAGTACAAGAGGGATGTGGTGGACTACATGATCCACGAGTATAAAAAAGGTCGCACTCCAAACCCCGACGTCATGTGCAACAAAGAAATAAAATTTGGTGCGTTTTTGAAATTTGCATTATCTCAAGGTGCTAACTATGTAGCGACAGGGCACTACGCACAAAAAGTAGTTAGTAGTAAGCAGTCAGTAGTTAGGAAAGAAAAAGATTCTAAAACCTTAATGCTAAATGCTGACTACTTACTACTAGAAGGAGCAGATCCAGATAAGGATCAGAGCTACTTTCTATGGACCCTCACCCAAAACCAGCTCAAACATATTTTGTTTCCAGTGGGCCATCTGCAAAAAGAAGCGGTGCGCAAACTGGCTGAAAAATTTAATTTGCCTCAAGCCACTCGCAAAGATAGCCAGGGTTTGTGTTTTTTAGGCAAGATTGATATGAAAGAATTTTTGAAAGAACATATCAAAACAAAAAAAGGCAAAGTATTGAACCAAAAAGGAGAAGTAGTAGGTGAGCATGATGGCGCAATACTTTATACTCTAGGCGAGCGCCACGGTTTCAGCGTCAAAAATAAAAGTACCGAGAATACCCCAATGTACATAGTCGCCAAAGATATAAACAAAAACACCATTACAGTTGCCTCCAAAATTACACCACACGAGGCTCAGGTACAATGGTCATCATTGTACCTTTACAATATAAACTGGCTTAATGAGGCTCCCAAAAAAAGCAGCCAGATAAGTTGTCGCTTCCGATACCGCCAAGAGAAAGTCAGGTGCAAATTTGATGGCAACAAAGTTATTTTTGACACCCCCCAACTCGTCGCCCCCGGCCAGTCGCTTGTTTTTTACTCGCCCGCCGAGGAGGAGGGTGACGGCGAAGTATGCCTAGGCGGAGGAGTGATTTCGTAATACAATAGTCGTATGCAAGACATATATATAGTGAAAGCAAGTGGGGAGAGAGAAGTGTTTGATGAGAGTAAATTGCGACAATCTCTTTCGAGGACAGGGGCAAGCACGGAAGTGGTAGAAAATGTGCTCGGAGAAGTGCGGGCAGGGTTGAAAGACGACATGAGTACTAGAGAGATTTATATTCATGCTTTTGATTTGCTAGAAAAGGAGTACAAACCAGCGGCAGTGAGATACTCACTTCGTAATGCGATCGGAGAGCTCGGGCCAACTGGCTTCCCATTTGAACAATTGATAGCTGCGATATTTCAAGCCAAAGGTTTTGAGACCAAGACTGACTTCGTGGCCCAAGGCGAATGTGTAGAGCACGAGATAGACATAGTCGCTTGGAACAAAGAGAAGCTCATCATGTGCGAAGCCAAATTTCACAACGAGTTTGGTTTGAAGTCCGATATCAAAGTGGCTCTCTATGTCAAAGCGCGCTGGGATGATTTGGATGAAAAAGAATTCGACGGTTTTGGGCCACGCCGAAAGTTGGATGAGGGTTGGCTCATCACCAACACCAAATTCTCCGAGCAAGCGATCAAGTTTGCCAAGTGTAGGAATATGAAATTAGTTGGTTGGAATTATCCAGAAAATGGCAGCTTGCAAGATCTGATAGAGGAAACTGGCCTGCATCCAATCACCAGCTTACGAAGTTTGAGTAGTCATGAGAAAAAATCTCTGATGGAAGCAGGCGTAATTCACATCAGGCAAGCTCTCGAAAATCAAGATATTTTGAAGCAAGTAGGTATTCCAGATGATAAAATTGCAAAAATAGTAGAAGAAATAAATTCAATTCAAGTTTAAAAATTGAAAATTTTAAATTAAAAATTAATTTTCATGGCTTGGTACAAGAAAAAACTTTATGATCCGAATGCTAAGGAAGTATTCAAAGTCAGTCGATCCAAGATTGACCTTTTTTTGGAATGCGGGCGGTGCTTTTATTTGGACAGGCGGATAGGGGTATCGCGTCCGCAAGGCTTTCCATTCAACTTAAACAGTGCTGTTGATACATTACTAAAAAAAGAGTTTGATATTCACCGCCAACAGCAAACTCCTCACCCACTGATGGACACCTATGGAGTAGAGGCCGTGCCTTTCCAACACGAAAAAATGGACATCTGGCGAGAAAACTTTACTGGAGTAGAGACACATCATGTGCCAACCAACTTTGTAGTCTTTGGAGCTGTTGATGATATTTGGATAGATAAAGCCGAGGAATTGATAGTGGTTGACTACAAAGCCACGAGCAAGACAGAAGAAGTGACTCTAGACGCCGAGTGGCAAGACGGTTATAAGAGGCAGATGGAAGTGTACCAATGGCTCCTGCGCCAAAATGGCTTCAAAGTTTCTGATACTGGCTACTTCGTCTATGCCAACGGCAAGCGTGATAGGGAAGCCTTTGATGGCCGGCTTGAGTTTGATATAAAGCTCATCCCTTACACCGGTAATGCTGATTGGATAGAAAAGACTCTCATAGATATGAAAAAATGCTTGGATGATGAGCTACCAAAAAGTTCACCAAATTGTGAGTACTGTAAGTATATAAACGAAGTAAACCAAGCCATAAAATAACTCACCCCTAACCCCTCTCTTACATTAAGAGAGGGAAATAGAACAAAAAATGCAGAAAAAAACATTCAAAGAAAAAGTTTTTGAGATAGTGAAGAAAATCCAGAAGGGAAAAACTTTGACTTACAAAGAAGTGGCGAGGCGTGCTGGCTCTCCAAATGCTTCTCGAGCAGTCGGCAGTATTTTAAAAACTAACTTCAATCCTAAGATTCCATGCCACCGAGTGATTCGTTCTGATGGTATAGCAGGCGAGTATAATAGAGGCAGGACAGAAAAATTAAAGAAACTAAGAAAAGAGGGTGCAATAAAATAATATGGAAGAGAGAAAAGAACAGATGAAGAAAATAAGAGATGAGGTGGTGGGGTTGAAAGATTCGCCGCTTTATAAGTTTAGGGTGGAGAACAAAAATTTACCGGTGATAGGTGAGGGGAGCCACTTCGCCAAGATCATGTTTATTGGTGAAGCTCCAGGTAAAAATGAAGCCATGACTGGTAGGCCGTTTTGCGGCGCTTCTGGTAGGATTTTGGATGAGTTACTTTTGTCTGCTGGTATAAAAAGAGAAGATGTTTACGTCACCAATATAGTGAAAGATCGTCCACCAGCAAACAGAGATCCGCTTCCAAATGAAATAGAAATTTATGGCCCGTTTCTAGATAGGCAGATAGAAATTATCCAACCCAAAATCATAGCTACTCTCGGGCGGTACTCTATGAGCTACATCATGCCCAAGTTTGACTTGAGTTTGGAGATGGAGCCTATAAGCAAAGCTCATGGCAAAAGCTATGATGCAGTGGCCTCCTACGGCCCCGTCAAAATCATTCCCTTCTACCACCCAGCCGTCGCTGTCTACAACTCCCACACCAAAGACCTTCTCAAAAAAGATTTTGAGATTTTGAAAACCGTCTAAACTTTCAGTATTTTTTCAAATCTCTTTTGATCTTTGTATTTTCCTATAATAGCCATATTCAGAGATTTATTTTTGATTATTGTTTTTGCTACTTTTGCAATGTCGCTCGCGGTAATTTTTTCTATTTCTTTTTCAACCTCTTTCGGGGTCTTTATTTTTTCATTCAAGATTTCCTGAACTCCATAAAATTCAGTCAAAGAATCTGACGATTCAAGACCTAAATACATATTACCAATTAGGTAATCTTTGGCTTTACGCAATTCTTCTGGTGATACTTTTTGATCCCTTATCTTTTTTAGTTCCCCAAGAATACCGTTTATACCTTCTTCTACTCGAGTAGAGTCCACTCCAGCAGTTACCATGAGCACTCCATGGTCAGTTAGTTGATCAGTAAAAGCCTTCACGTAGTAGCAGATGCCCAACTCCTCTCGCATCTTTTGAAACAATCTAGAACTCATGCCACTACCCAATATTCCGGCAATCATCTTTAATATAGGAGTTCTTTTATCATAAACATCAAAGGCTCTAAAACCAATTATTAGATGAGTCTGGTCAGTGTCTTTATATTTGATTTTGACAGCAGGTTTCAATTGTTTCTCTAAGACCTTTTGCTTTTTGCCCTTCTCACCAATAGGCATATGAGCAAACATTTTTTCAACCTTTTTAAATACGATGGTTGGATCAACATCTCCGGCTATTATAATTGCTGTAGATTTTGAGAGATAAAGCTTTTTACGATAATTTACGAAATCATCCCGATTAAAAGATTTGATATTTTCCCTTGGGCCAAGAATAGTACGCCCAGCAGGCTGGCTTCCATACAAAAGTTCATTCCAAACATCATGTACATTTCTGATTGGAAGATCTTGGTACATATTGATTTCTTCTATAATTACACCTTTTTCTCTCTCCAAATCGTCTGCCGGAAATGTTGGGTTCAAGTACATATCAGATATCAAATCCAAAAGCTTATCTGTATGTTTTGGATGAGCCTTACCCCAATAGCCTGTAAATTCTTGGGAAGTAAAGGCATTGTTTTGTGCCCCGATAGCGTCAAACTCTTTTGATATATCAATTGATTTTGGTCTTTTTTGTGTACCCTTAAAATACATGTGCTCTAGAAAATGAGAAATTCCATTATTCTTCTCATTCTCATATTTTGAGCCTGCTTCTATAAGGCTCATCACCGTCACTGATGGTGAATTCTTCATTGGCACCACAACAATCCTTAGACCATTTTTTAAGACTTTCTTTTTGTAATTCATGATATAGAGGGTAATTGATTATTGACTTAGAAGCAAGTATATTAGGATCCATGTATACCCCCACCAAAAAAATCCTAGAACGGTACGCCGATGTGATGGTCAATTTTGCCTTGGGCGGAGGCAAGGGGATCAAGAAAGGGGACGTGGTACTTGTTTACTCGCCCGAAGTGGCCAAGCCGCTATATATAGAAGTATTGGCGGCAATATGGAGAGCTGGCGGGCATGTGATCACTCGGTACTCACCAAACGGAGAGCGTTGGTTTCCAAAAAACAAAGACTTTTTCAACGTTGCCTCTAAAGAACAGCTCGACTTTTTCCCGGAAAAACTGATGCGGGCTCAAGTCGAGTCTATTGATCATTCGCTTGCCATCATTGGCGAGACTGAACCGCGAGCCCTTCAAGGTATTGACCCCAAAAAGATCATGCAAGTCCAGAGCGCCTTCGAGCCATACAAAAATTGGTTTTTTGAAAAAGTAGAAAGCAAGAAACTGTCTTGGACTCTTTGCCTCTACGGCACCGAGGCAATGGCCAAAGAAGCGAATATTTCTGAAAAGGAATATTGGAACCAAATCATCCAAGCTTGTTTCCTTGATAAAGCAAATCCTATAAAGGAATGGCAAAAGTTTTTCAGACAAATAGAAGTCTACCGCAAGAAGCTCTCCGACATGCCGATAGACAAGATCCACGTGAAAGGCCCCGACGCAGACTTGTGGATTGGGCTTGGAGAAAAAAGAGCTTGGAAGGCGGGGAGCGGCTGCAATATTCCAAGCTTTGAAATATTCACCTCTCCCGACTGGCGACAAACGAACGGCTGGATCAAGTTCAACCAACCACTCTACTACAACGGCAACCTGATCGACGGTATAGAATTAGAATTCAAAGACGGCAGAGTGGTGAAGAGCAAAGCCAAGAAAAATGAAAAGACTTTGAAAGCGATGCTCGCGGTGAAAGACGCTGACAAGGTAGGCGAGTATTCTCTAACCGATCGCCGCTTCTCCCGCATCACCAAGTTTATGGCTACCACCTTGTTTGATGAGAACATGGGTGGGCCAAATGGCAATACCCACATCGCTGTCGGTAGTGCTTACAAAGATTGCTTCAAAGGGGACCCGAGCAAGCTCTCAAAGAAACAGTGGCAAGCTCTGGGTTACAACGACTCCTCCGTCCACACTGACATCATCTCCACCGCTCCCCGCACTGTCACCGCCACTCTTCGAAATGGCACTTCTAAGATCATCTACAAAAACGGCCAATTTACTTTATAAAGAGAAGCACTCCAGCCAAAAACAATGGCAACCATTGTAATTTTAAAAATGTGGTGTAATTTGAAATACATTATCTTTGCGCTATAGCGTAAATATAATGTATGTGGAAAGGAGCTGGTTTTTGTTGTAGGATAAGAATATGACCTCTAGCGAAATACGAGAAAAATATTTGAAGTTTTTTGAGAAGAGGGGACATACCATCTTGCCTTCAGCACCGCTTGTGCCAGAGAATGATCCGACTACTCTTTTTAATACTGCCGGAATGCAACCTCTCGTGCCTTACTTGTTGGGAGAACCGCACCCTGGAGGTAAGAGGTTAGCCAATATTCAAAAATGTGTCCGCACCGGAGACATCGATGAAGTGGGAGATAACACTCACCTGACATTTTTTGAAATGATGGGCAACTGGTCTCTTGGGGATTATTTTAAAGAAGACGCCATTAAGTGGAGCTTCGAACTTTTGACTTCAAAAAAAGAAGGTTTTGGCCTTGATCCACAAAGACTTTATGTCACTTGTTTTGAAGGCAATGAAGATGTACCGAAAGATGAGGAGTCTGCTTCTGTTTGGAAAGAAATTTTTGAAAAAAATAATGTCACTGGTGAAAGGATTTATTTCATGCCAGCCAAAAACAACTGGTGGCAGCCTGGACCAAACGGCCCGTGTGGCCCTGACACTGAAATGTTCTATGACCTTACTGACACACTTACAGAAGGTTTGACTAAAGAGCAGTACTTGAAAGCTGACGATGAGCAGAAGATTGTAGAGATCTGGAACGACGTTTTCATGCAGTATATGAAGAAGGACGACAAAATTGTTGGTGAACTTCCAAACAAAAACGTAGATACTGGCTCTGGTTTTGAGAGAGTATGTGCCGTCCTCCAAGGCAAGACCAATGTTTTTGACACAGATTTATTTGACTTTGCTCCAACTTCAACCAAACAAGAAAGAATAGTGGCTGACCATACCCGAGCAGCAGTCTTCCTTATTGCCGACGGAGTTACACCATCCAACACCGAGCGTAGTTATGTACTAAGGCGACTCATACGCAGAGCTATCGTGAATAAAGGAGATATCTTAAGCGTAGCTGAAAAAGTTATAGAAAAATATAAAGATTTTTATAACTTGGGTGATAAAGATAAAATTTTGAGTGTCCTCCAGGAAGAAAACAACAAGTTTAATAAAGTTTTGGGAGATGCTGAAAAGGATTTGAAAAAATATTCTGATCAAAAAATATCTGGCCAAGAAATGTTTTTACTCTTTTCTAGCAAAGGTATACCGGTAGAGCTTGCGGAGAGTTTAGGATATGAGGTAGACAGATCGGGGTTCGAAGAAGAAATGCAAAAGCACCAAGAAGTCTCAAAAGCTGGCTCGGAACAGAAGTTTAAAGGAGGGTTGGGGGGGCATAGTGAGATGGAGGTACGGTACCACACAGCGACACATCTTTTGCACCAAGCACTTAGAGAAGTGCTGGGGGAGCATGTGGAGCAGAAGGGGAGCAATATTACACCGGAGAGATTACGGTTTGATTTTGTACACCCACAGAAAATGACTGACGAGGAGAAGCAGAGAGTAGAGGAGATAGTAAATCAAAAAATAAAAGAGGATTTGCCGGTCAACAAGGTTGTTATGAAAAAAGAAGAAGCGGAAAAAGTAGGGGCACTTCACTTTTTTGGTGATAAGTATGGTGAGGAAGTCTCCGTCTACTACATTGGTGACTCACTCGACTCCGCTTGGTCCAAAGAATTTTGCGGCGGTCCTCATGTCGAGCGAACGAGCGACCTAGCGAGTGAGCGAGATCCTGAGCGATTAGCGAAGGATAGAAGTTTCAAAATTTTGAAAGAAGAAGCCATCTCCCAAGGTATCCGAAGAATAAAAGCCGTTTTATCTTAATCTTTTGCTTTTTCTTCCCCCTCTTAAGGTAAGAGGGCAAGGGAACACTTGGGGGTGATATGAAAATGGGTGAGGTTTTTTCTCCACACTTTCTTGCGCAAAATGCAAAAGAAAGTTGTATAATTGAGAGATGCCCAAGATACAATTTAGTGACGTGGTGCCTCCAGACAGGAGGAGCATACGAAATATACCCATCTCAACTACTAGTAGAAAGCACAGCCCTTTGAGAGAGCCTGTTCAACCAATACGACAGGAACCAAGTTTTTCTAGCGCTTTCCCAAAACCCCCCTCAATTGGAACAATAGAAAAAGATAGTGGCACCCCAGAAGAATACTACTTCCACCAAAAGCCGCCCGCTCTCGGACCCAATCGAAGGAAATGGTTTTTTGGCATTTTGATCCTAGCCGCCATAATCGTTTTCGCTGTAGTTATGATGACTGCCTTAGCTTCAGCCACAGTAGTGATCTCTCCAAAATCAGAGTCTTTAACTCTCTCAATGAAATTGGAGGGAGCAGTAGAGGCGGGAGCTGGACAGGTGTATTACGAAATCCTGAAGCTCTCTCAATCAAAAGAGGTAGAGGTGAAAGCGACCGGAGAAGAGATGCAAGAGAGGAAAGCATCTGGCACGATAGTGATTTATAACAATTTTTCCAAAGACCCCCAGCGCCTTATTTCCAGAACTCGATTTGAAACAGAGACTGGCCTTATTTATCGCATTCCAGAGTCGATAGTAATACCAGGCAGATCAACCAAAGACGGTAAGGAAATTCCCGGTTCAATCGCCGTCAAAGTCTTCGCTGATGAGGCTGGTGAAAAATATAATATAGGCAAGACCGACTTCAAGATCCCTGGATTCAAGAACGACCAAAAGAGATACACTACCATTTATGCTAGAGGCTCTACCGAAATGACAGGTGGCTTTATCGGCAAAGTGAAAACTGTGGTACAGAGCGAGAAAGATGCCGCTCTTGCAAGTCTTGAGAGCCAAATAAAGAGCAGTCTCGAAAAAGATCTTTTATCTAAAATTCCAGATGGATTGATCTCACTCAAAAACTCAATCACTTATGAATTTAAAGAGTTGCCTCAAAAAGATGCCGGTAGCTCTGTCTCTATCACTTATGAAGGTACAGCCCACGCTCTACTACTACGATCAAGTAATCTCTCTGATATAATATTTGGAACATATCTTGCCAACAAAGAAGATTGGCTCAACATCCCGGGTGAGGTGACTGACTGGAGCGGGCTCGAAGTAGTTGGTGTTCCAGAGATCGAGACCCAAGGCAAAGCTGTTATTGAGGTGCGGGGTACTGCTTCCGCCAATGCAAAGGTTGATGCAACCTCTGTCCAAGAAAAGCTTGCTGGACAGAATCGTAAGGAAGTAGAAAATGTGATGGAGGGCTTCCCTGGCATTGCAAAAGTACGAGCTACTTTGAGGCCAATGTGGAAAACGTCCTTCCCAACAAACCCTGCCAAAATATATGTAGAATTAGAAGCACCCCCAAAGATTGACACAAACACTAGCATATGATAGCCTTTTCCATTGTTGTTTCATTAATAGATGACAGATAAAGCACGGCAGGAAGTGAAGGTAGGCACAGTCATAGAAGCGCTTCCAAACGCCCTTTTTCGTCTGCAGATGAGCGAGGAAGAGACGATCCTGGCGTACCTATCGGGCAAAATGAGACTCAATCGAATCAAAGTGCTTATCGGAGATTCAGTTGAGGTGGTCATAGACCCGTATGGTGGCAAAGGTAGAATCACCCGACGCCTTGACAACAAACGACCAACTAGTCCACAGACCTAAAGTATGAAAGTAAAAGCATCAATCAAAAAGATGTGTTCGAAGTGCAGCTTGGTCCGCAGACGAGGTGTTTTGTTCGTGGTCTGCAAATCCAATCCCAAACATAAACAAAGACAAGGTTAAAATGAGAATTTTAGGAATCACAATACCAGAGAATAAACGACTTGAAATAGGGTTAACTACGCTATTTGGCGTAGGTAGATCCAGAGCTCAAAATATTTTAGACAAAGTCAAAATAGACCACGGAGTAAAGGCCAAAGATTTGAGTGCCGACAAAGAAAACGAGCTTCGAAAGATTATCGAGGGACTAAAGATCGAGGGCGACCTGAAACGAGAAGTCTCTGGAAATATTAAGAGACTAAAAGATATCAAGAGCTATCGCGGAGTACGCCATGCTCGAAGCCTACCGTCTCGCGGACAGCGGACCAAGACCAACTCTCGTACTCGTAGAGGCAACGTGCGCAAGACCGCAGGTACCGGCCGCCGAGCAGTTGATAAAAAATAATTGAAAACTGAAAATTTTAAATTGGAAATTATAATATCATGGGAAAAAAGAGAATCGTAAAAGCAGAAGAGGGAAAAGAAGATGCAGCGCAGTCGGCAGGAGTTGTCGCGGCGCCATCTTCCAAAAAGCATCTAGAGTCAGGTATTTTGTACGTTCGATCAACTTACAACAACACTGGCCTAGTACTAACTGACCGCAAAGGCAACGTCATCATGTCTTCTTCGAGCGGGGCGCTCGGCTTCAAGGGAGCCAAGAAGGGTACCCCTTTTGCTGCCGCCAAAGTGGGCGAGACCCTAGGTACCAAAGCTCACGAGCTCGGAGTGAGAGAAGTGTCAGTGGTTGTGAAGGGGGTAGGCTCTGGTCGGGAGTCTGGCATCCGTGGTTTTATATCAAAAGGTATAAGCCTTCTTTCGATCAAAGATGCTACCCCGGTGCCTTTCAATGGACCGAAACCTAAAAAACCGCGCCGCGTTTAAATAAAAACTGAAAATTTTATGATCATAGGACCAAAATACAAAATAGCTCGCCGATTGAAGGCTCCAATTTTTGAGAAAACTCAAACTCAAAAGTTTGCGATGCGGGAGGCACGCAAAACGAAAAGCAAAAGTCGGGAGCGTCCGAAAACAGACTACGGTTTGCAGATGACCGAAAAGCAAAAAGCCCGTATGTTTTATGGAGTAAGCGAAAAGCAATTTGCCAAATACGTGATTGGAGCTCTAGCCAAAAAAGGGGCTTCTCCAGCCACAAGCCTTTTGACAACATTGGAAAGGCGTTTGGACAATGTAGTTTGGAGAGCTGGACTCTTGCCGACTCATCGTGCCGCCCGACAAGCAGTCAGTCATGGCCACTTCCTAGTGAACAGCAAGAAAGTTTACGTGCCTTCATATTCAGTGAAAAAGGGTGATGTAGTAAGTATCCGCGAGGGTAGTAAGGGTAGTAAGATGTTTGCTCATCTGAATGAGAGTGAGGAGAACAAGATCAATCCTCCTGTATGGCTTTCTTGGAATAAAGAGAAGAGAGAGCTGGACGTACAAGATAGTGCCATAGAGTCCACCGAGCTTTTGTTTGACTTGGGTCAGGTGATTGAGTTTTATCAAAGATAAAACGATACAATTTGTTATAATACGATATATTTAAAATTTTTAATTGATAACCTAAAATATTATGGATAATTTTGATAAAGCGATCGTCCTTCCTTCAAAACCACGCATCGTTCTTGAAGAAGAAAACAAGGGTATTTATGAAATCGACGGATTTTATCCCGGATATGGCTTTACCATTGGCAATAGTTTGCGCCGAATCATACTTTCATCCTTGCCTGGAGCAGCAGTCACTTCGGTCAAAGTGGAGGGTGTCGATCATGAATTTTCTTCTATCAAAGGAGTGAAAGAAGACATGATTATGATCATGCTCAACATAAAGCGCCTCCGACTGAAGATGGTGACCGATGAAGCTCAGACCATCTCTATCAAAGGCAAGGGAGTCAAAGTGATTACAGCCAAAGATGTTGAAGTTCCAGGTCAAATAGAAGTCTTGAACCCAGAATTAGTCATCGCTACCTTGACCGACAAAGACTCCACCTTCGATATGGAAATGACTGTTGAAAAAGGGTTGGGTTTCGTCTCTCGAGATACCTTGTCAAAAAACAAAGTGAATATTGGAGTCATCATGGTCGATGCCAACTTTGCACCAATCCGCCGAGCTAGCTACGAAGTAGAAAACATGCGAGTTGGCGACCGTACCGATTTCAACCGACTCCGAATTTTGATAGAAACTGATGGTAGCATCTCACCAAAAGAAGCTCTTGAAAAATCTATCCGCATTATGATAGAACAGCTCAAGGCCATTACTGGTTTTGAGGAGATAGAGGAGTCCTTCTCTTCCGATGCGATCGCGAAGGCAGAGGACGAAGGTGAGTCTCTAGGCAGCAGCCTTCAAAAAATGGATCCAGAATTCTTGAAGACCCGCATCGAAAACCTCAATCTTTCTGCTCGGACCTTGAACGCTCTCTCCGGAGCCAACATCCGCACCATCGGAGGACTGGCTCGCAAGAAGGAGAAGGACATCCTAGAAGTAGAGGGTCTTGGAGCCAAAGGTGTAGCCGAAATCAAGCGAGTACTCGGAGAACACGGCATTACTCTTAAATAACTTTCAAACTTGCGCTTTTTAAACTGACATGAGACATCACAACCAAAACAGAAAATTCGGCAGGGTTACCAAAGTACGAAAAGCTTTGGTTAATTCGCTTGCCCGATCTTTGGTTTTGCATCAAAAGATAGAGACGACAGAGCCAAAGGCCAAGGAGCTCCGACCCTTCATCGAGAAGCTGGTGACCAAGGGCAAGCTGCAGACAGTAGCCGCAAGGAGAGATGTGAATGTGAAAGTCGGCCCTAGTGCTACCAAAATTTTGATGGATACGCTTTCAAAAAAATTTGCTGATCAAAAGGGAGGCTATACTCGAATTACCAAGATGGGCAAGAGAGGATCTGACGGCAGCCGTATGGCAATAATCGAATTTGTATAGCTATTATCTAAAATCTATTATCTATGGACTACATTATTGACGCAAATGGTAAAAAGCTAGGTAGAGTCGCAAGCGAAGCGGCTAAGATTCTGATGGGCAAAGATCGGGTTGATTTCGTGCGCAATGCTATTCCAGACATAAAAGTAAAAATAGAAAATGTAGATAAACTCAACCTAACCAACAAGAAGATGGATACCAAGAAATATGTTTCTTACTCCGGCTATCCAGGCGGATTGAAAATAAGAAGTATGAGAAAGGTAGTTGCTGATAAGGGACTGAAGGAGGCCATGCGGATAGCAGTGAAGGGGATGCTTCCGAAAAACAAATTGCGGGATAAGATGATGATCAATTTAACAATCACAGGATAACACCAAAATATGACAGCTACCAAAGAAACAAAATATATTGAGGCAGTAGGCAGACGTAAGACTTCTGTAGCGCGTGTTCGTATTACGCCAGCTTCAAAAATAAGTTTTAAAATAAATGACCGAGACTTGGCTTCATATTTTCCAACCAAAGAATTGCAGACTGTAGTTGAAGAATCTTTTGCCAAATCGAAGAGTGCCTTGGGTTTTGCTGTCTCCGCTCATATCAAAGGTGGCGGCATTCATTCTCAAGCTGAAGCCATGCGCCACGGTATCGCCCGCGCTCTAGTCAAGAGCGACCTAGAGCTGCGCACCAAGCTCAAGACCGCTGGTCTTTTGAAGCGCGACCCTCGCGCCAAAGAGCGCCGCAAATTCGGCCTCAAGAAAGCCCGCAAGGCTCCACAGTGGAGCAAACGATAGTCTCCGTTGCAGCTTTCTTTTTGGGAAGTTTTCGGATAAACTGGCTTTAATGCACAACAAAGAAATTGAATGTCGGTTTTTGGAGATAGATAAAGAAAAACTAATAAAAAAGTTATTGGGATTGGGAGCAAAAGATTTGGGAGAATTAATGCTGGAAGAAATTATTTTTTATGATTTGGAAGGAACATGGCGAGAGAAGGAGAAGCGAGTTCGTTTGAGAAAGTCCGGAGACAAAATAAATTTATCTTTTAAACATACGGAGGAAAAAACCATTGATGGTACTATCGAAATAGAATTTGAAGTAAGCGATATTTCAAAAGCAGAAAAGTTTCTAGAACAAGTTGGTCTCACTGCTTTCAGACGCCAACAGAAGAGAAGGCACACCTTTGAATTGGATGACGTAATTATCGATATAGACACTTGGCCAAGGATCCCAACTTATGTAGAGCTAGAAGGACCATCCGAAGAGCAAATTAAAAAAGCAGCTAAAAAGTTAGACCTAGACTGGAAAGATGCGAGTTTTGAGCTACCTGGTCATATTATAAAAAATAAATATGGCATTCCCGTCCATTCTATGAAATGGTTCACTTTTGATAGATTTGAGTAACACCAACCATTTCACTTGCTTTCTTTTTCTCTAGAGATCGAGTAGTATCCCGAATAGAAGGGAATTATGACACTTCAAGAACTGATGGATTTCATCGGGTCGCGGTACCGATTTTCGGAAGAAAACTACCCAGCTCTTGCTGGGCAATCTGATGGGCAGAAGGAAGTTTTTGCCATTAACCACAGCATTCTCCATATGAACAAGTCAATTGGAGTGCTTGCTGGCGAGTGCGAAGCTTACGATCATGGCAGAGTTTGGCCAAAGGGGGATGTTGTCAAGGAAGCCACCGTCAAAATGCTCATCAACAGCCTCAAGTTGGCAGAGGAGATCGGCATGACCGCCGAAGAAATATTTGAGACAATTCCCCGCACAATGAAAAGCAAGTAGTAGAAGTTGTTGCGGGCACCCAGCGGTCGGGTGCCTGCTTTTCTTTTATTAAATTTTGTCTTTGCCTTTTCCTACCCCTCTTAAGGTAAGAGGGCAAGGGAACACTTGGGGGTGATATGAAGATGAGCGGGTGGGGTTTGAAATCCCTCCAAAAATCTGTATAATACCGCCATCATGAATGAGGAAGATGAAGTAAAATTTGAGGATAGCAATGATGAGGGTGAGGTAAGCCAGGGGGATACTATCAAAAAGCTGCGGGCAAAGTTGAAAGAAGCGGAGGCAAAAGCCCAGGAGTATTTGACTGGTTGGCAGAAGGAGAGGGCAGAGGGAGTGAACTTGAGGAAGCGGATGGAGGAGGAGAAGAAGGAGTTTGCCAAGTTTGCCAAAGAAGATATTACGACCGAGCTTATTTCAGTTTTAGATTCATTCGAATCAGCATTCAAAAATAAAGAAGCTTGGGAGAAAGTAGACAAAAATTGGAGGCAGGGAGTGGAGTACATTCACAGCCAGCTCATCAATGTACTTGGGAATCACGGTGTATCAGTAGTATCACCGCTCGGTGAAAAGTTTGACTCCCAAAGAGACGAGGCAATAGAGACCGTACCGGTAGAAGACGAGGCAGACGATCACAAAATCATAGAAGTCCTCTCCGTCGGCTACAAACTCCAAAACAAAATTATTCGTGCTCCAAAAGTGAAAGTCGGCGATTTTGGCACCACCAAAATCGGGCAGTAAGAATATTTTGGCGAAGCCTAAATATTTTACTGACATGAGTATAAAAGCAAAAGCGCACAAGGATTTCCCCCATGCGCTCGGGATCGACACGTAGGTGTTTATTTGAGAGATGCCACAGCCATACCAGTCACCCCACCGAGACCGCTACCAACAATCATGAGAGCGAGATGTGTTGGCCAGTTCTTTTCCTGACCAGGCCACACCCTCTCAGCAATCCACCGAAATATCAGACAGCCCATAATGCTCCCCGTTAACACTCCGACAATTTCCATAGGTTCAACCTCCTTTCTCAATTAAAGCAAATTCTTATAATAATGTCAAGTACACAAAGAGAGCCGTGGGAGGTATAATTTGAGCCGCATTAACAATAAAATTTCTTTCTTCTGACCCCTCTCATGTAATAAGAGAGGGGCTACACGATAGTGAAGGGGGTGAGTTATTTATTAAGTAAACTTTAACTATATGAGCAAAATCATTGGAATCGATTTGGGAACAACCAACAGCGCGGTGGCGGTGATGGAGGCTGGCAATCCGAAGATTATTGAAAACAGCGAGGGAGCGAGAACCACTCCTTCTATTGTCGCTATTTCAAAAACTGGTGAGAGATTGGTCGGGCTTTTGGCTCGCAGGCAAGCGGTGACCAATCCCAAAAATACTGTTTTTGGTATCAAGCGTTTTATCGGCCACAACTTTGATGAAGAGGCTATTCAAAAAGACAAAGGCACTGTGCCATTCGAAATGTCCAAATCTGACGTAGGTGGAGTGAACGTGAAGATCGGCGAGAAGCAACATAAACCAGAAGAAATTTCGGCCATGATTTTGAGCAAACTCAAAGCTGATGCTGAAGCTAAGCTGGGAGAGAAGATTACAGAGGCGATCATCACAGTGCCAGCATATTTCAATGACGCTCAACGCAAGGCGACCAAAGACGCCGGGGCAATAGCAGGGCTAGATGTGAAGCGTATTATAAACGAACCAACCGCTGCTGCTCTCGCTTATGGATTTAACAAAAAGAAAGACGAGCAGATCGCCGTCTTCGACTTCGGCGGTGGTACCTTTGATATTTCTATTTTGGAAGTAGGAGATGATGTGGTAGAGGTCAAAGCGACCGATGGTGACTCACACCTTGGCGGCAAAGATATAGATCAAAAAATTATTCATTGGTTAGCAAATGAGTTCAAAAAGGAGAGTGGTATAGACATCACCAAAGATCCACTCGCTTTGCAGAGATTGGATGAAGCCGCTGAGAAGGCCAAGATAGAGCTCTCGACTGCCACTGATACTGAAATAAATATTCCATTTATAACTTCTGACTCTTCTGGACCTCGACACTTACTTATCAAAATGAACCGCGCCAAGCTTGAAGAACTTTCGGATGAATTTATCCAGCGAGCCATGGAGATAACCAAGCGCGCCCTAGAGGCTTCGCCTTTCAAAGTAGGAGATATAGACGAGGTGGTGCTTGTCGGCGGCCAGACTCGCATGCCCAAAATTATTGAGGAAGTGAAGAAATTTTTTGGTCGTGAACCAAACAAAAGTATAAATCCAGACGAGGTGGTGGCACTCGGGGCCGCTATTCAAGGGGGTATTATCGGCGGCGACGTCAAAGATATTTTGCTCCTCGACGTCATACCACTCTCTCTTGGTATTGAAACCATGGGAAGTGTGGCTACCAAATTGATCGACCGCAACACCACCATTCCTGCTTCCAAATCTCAAACTTTTTCCACTGCCGCTGACAACCAAACCAGCGTGGAGATCCATGTGGTCCAAGGCGAGAGACCACTGGCAAACGACAACCGCAGCCTCGGCCGATTTATTCTAGACGGCATCCCTCCAGCTCCGCGCGGCGTGCCTCAAGTAGAAGTTACTTTTGATATCGATGCCAATGGAATCTTGTCTGTCAAAGCCAAAGACAAATCGTCTGGCAAAGAGCAATCAATAAAAATAGAGGGTAGTTCTGGGCTTTCCAAAGAAGAGATTGAGAAGATGCAAAAAGATGCCGAAGCTCATGCAGCTGACGACCAAAAGAAAAAGGAAGTTGCCGAAGCCAAAAACTTGGCCGAGCAACTTATTTACACTGCGGAGAAAGCACTCAAAGATGCCGAGGGTAAAATAAGTGATGAGATAAAGACAGGTATAAATGGAAAGATGGAAAGATTAAAAGAAGTAAAGAATTCAGAAAATATTGCGGATATTAAAACAGCGACAGAAGAACTCTCAAAAGAAATTCAAAAGATAGGGGAGCATATGAAAAATAGTAGCGGAGAACCAAACCCAGCCGCCTCCGCCGAAGGCTCCGGCGAGCCGAAGGAAGACAAAAAGGAGTAGTTTGGTACAATTAGTGCATGGCAACTATCCAAAGATTTGAGGATTTGATCTGCTGGAAAAAAGGCCGGGAGCTAGTTAAAGTTGTGTACAAAGAACTGGAAAGTTGCAGAGACTTTGGATTCAAAGATCAGATACAGCGAGCTTCAGTCTCTATTATTTCCAATATCGCAGAAGGTTTCGAGAGTGGCACAAAATACGAGTTTTTGAATTATCTACACATCGCCAAGGCCTCCGCCGGCGAAGTACGAGCCCAACTATATGTTGCAAATGATGTAGGATATTTAAATATTCAAAAATTTCAATATTTAAAGGGACTGGCGGAAGAATGTTCAAAGCTACTACACAGCCTGATAGGCAGGGTGAAGGGCGCAGCTATGGAAGGGCTACAAAATAAATCTGGCCCAAACAGGGATGAGGTTTTGTATGCAAATATACTCAAAGAGCATGGTATGGAGATGACTCCGCAAGGAATACGAAAAATAAATTAGGTAGATTAAATTAGGTAGATTTTTAAATTTTTCTGAATCTTTTTTTACTTTAAATATTTAAATGTTCAAATTTTTAAATATTGATATTACAGCCATTTTTGCTATAATACAAGAATATGGCTAATTACTACGACATACTGGGAGTAGACAAGAAGGCCTCCAAAGACGATATCAAGAAGGCTTTTAGGAAGCTAGCCCATCAATATCACCCCGATAAAAAAGGCGGTAACACTGACAAATTCAAAGAAGTAAACGAGGCTTACACTGTCCTCTCCGATGATGATAAACGCGCCCAATACGACATGTATGGCCAGACTTTTGCTGGGACCAATGCTGGAGGCCAAACCGGAGGTTGGCAAGATTTTGGCGGTTTCGACTTTTCTCAATTTACCGGAGCTAATGGTTTCCAAGGAGCCGAAGGTTTCGACTTGGGCGACATCTTCGGTCAATTTTTTGGTGGTTCTCGCCGAGCCCAGGCCAAGCGCGGCCGCGATATCTCGATTGATATAGAGCTGGCGTTTGAAGACGCCATCTTCGGTGTAGAGCGAGAAATTATTTTGAATAAAGTTTCAGTTTGTGGAACCTGTGATGGTACTGGCGCTAAAAAAGGGAGTGAGATGACAGAGTGCAAGACTTGCAATGGCAAAGGCAAGATCCGAGAAATGAAGAAGTCTATCTTCGGCTCTTTCGAAATGACCCGGGGCTGTGAGACCTGTTTTGGTCAAGGTAAAGTACCAAAAGAAAGGTGCCAAACTTGTAGTGGAGCCGGTATTCTAAAAAAAGAAGAGGGTATAAAAATAAAAATCCCAGCCGGTATCGACAACGGCGAGATGATCCGACTCTCTGGTGGCGGCGAAGCAGTGCGAGGCGGCCAGTCGGGAGACTTGTATATCAAAACTCATGTCAAAAAGCACAAAGTTTTTCGTAAAGAAGGCAACGATCTAGTAATGAACCTGGAAGTGAAGCTCTCGGACGCCCTCCTCGGAGCTGACTACGACATTCATACCTTGGACGGCCTCTCAACATTGAAGATTCCCGAGGGGGCCAACACGGGCGACATTTTGATGATCAAAGGCAAAGGCGTCCCAACCGATCGCGGCCGCAGCCGCGGCGACATCTTAGTCCACCTCCGAGTCTCCCTTCCCAAAAAGCTTTCCAAATCTGCTCGCGAAGTAGTCCAAAAACTCCGTGAAGAAGGTGTCTAAAATTCCTAAGGGGAGCCCTAAAAATTCCTAAGGTCTCGCCTTAGGATTCCTAATAATTAAAATAAATGGAATACCTGTACCACCGAGTGCCGAAAAATATGTCTGGGACAGTTTTGTACCCATTAAATAGACTGAAAGAAATTGAGCCGGAGGTTTATAATTTACATGTCAAAAAATACGAAGGGAGGGAAAAGTTGCTGACCACGGAAATCCCACCTCTCAAATGTCTTTGGAACGATGTCCTGCACTTTACAGCAGTTAGCCCTCAAGAACTAAAGGAGAATTTGGAAAAAGCTGACCTGCATTATGATCCAATGGCGTGGTTCAAAGTGCCTATAGAGATGGTAGTGGGGGACAAGAGTATCGTTTTCACTTACCGCAGAGATCAAAATACTATCCCAAATTTTAAAATATACGAAAAATTTAATCCGAGCAGAATGGCAGTTTATAGAGCTGTACCTACAGAAACCATTGAATATTATAAGGAAAAGAAATTAGAAGCTACCCGTCCTCTTTTATTTCATCTAGTCCCTCATATATTGTATAAGGGAATTATTGATGTTAAAGATTTAGAAATAATCACTGTTTAATTAATTTCCTAAGGCATTCCTAAGGCGAGACCTTAGGAAATCTAGATTGACAAATTAAAAATGTGATGTAATCTACTAATAGAGCCGACCGATTGTCGGTGCCATAAGTTCTATACAAAGGAGAGCTAACTTGAATAACCAAGCTTCACTATTAAGAAAAGAGAGTTTTGGGGGAACATTGAGCAACTCCAACTCGGGGAAAAGGCTCTACCTCAATAAGCACGAGTACACGACAGTACAGACGTTGAGAAAGCTGTCGGAGGACCTGCGCGCTGAACTGGGTGCTACCACTGATGAAGTTATTGTTAGAGAGCCAACTCGGTTACCAACCACCAATTTTAGCGCACCAGACACGATCTTCTTTGAGATCACCCGCGAATGCAATTTGACTTGCGAGCACTGTTTCAACAACTCCGGAAAGAGATTGCCTCAGGAGTTGACGGATGCGCAACGTAGCGACATTTTGAACGACTTGTGTACAACCGGAGTTCAGGAAGTCCGCTTCACCGGCGGGGAACCTCTTGTTGTTTCCGCTTTGTTCAAATATATTTCTCAAATCCGCAACAATGGATTGAGAGCCACCATCGGAACCAACGGGGCCCTGATCACTCCTCAAGTTGCTCGGAGACTTGCGTTAGCTGGTCTCAATGCTGCAATCACGAGCATTGACGGAATGGAAGAAAAACACGACCAGATTCGTGGTAGTGGATCGTTTCAGAAGACTCTTATTGGGATAAAATCGTTGCAAGACGCTAATATTCCGGTAAGAGTAAACACCGTAGCGATGAGAAGCAACCTCCAAGAAATACCAGCCATTGTGGGTTACTTCTTTGAGAGAAGCGTGCCAATAATGATCCGCAGGTTGATCCCGTCAGGAAGGGCAGATGGTATGGTAGCAGAAATGTTGTCTCGGGAAGACTACGACTCACTACGCCAAAAACTTCATCCGTTTCTTGTTGACAAAAGGGGGTTCGTCCGTGGCCATTACCTCAACGAGGATAGGGTGGAGCCGCGAATTAAGCTACCGTTCGAACGCCAATCTTGTAGTGCCGGGCACCGCGGACTTGTAGTTTTGCCTAACGGCCTGGTTCAGACTTGCGGTTTCTTGGGACCGCTAGGAGAAACTTCTCCTGGTAACCTCAAGACAGAGAGCCTTCAAACCGTGTGGGGAAAACTGTGTAATTCGGAACACATTGACTCTCTTCGTTCGTTACTGCCAGGGTACAATCTCAACACCTCCGGACCCAGGACTAATTGTTTGGCGATTGCCCTGGCCGGCCAAGCACCTCTGGTACAAATTCAGAGGAGCGTCTTATGATAGTAGGACTAGCTGGATACCATAGTTCCGGTAAATCGGTGCTAGCAGAATTTCTCGCAAAAGAATTTGGCTGGCAGTGGATTGTAAAGAGAGAGCTTCTGAAGAACTGGTCGGGGAGTGGGGACGACGAGTGTGTGTGGACCGATTGGTACCGCAGCCTTTACGATAAAATGGGGAGCTACGAGATCATGCACCATCTACTCAGAAGAGTGGGCTACACCAAAAACGATAGGGGTGTTGCAGTCCTGGACTCCATCCACACACCTGACGAATGGCGAGCAGTCAAAGAAGTGGATCCAAATGCAATCCTGGCCGGGGTCTTCATTCCAAAAGAGTGCCGGCTCCAAAGGAGTAGCCCCCAAGATCTAGTGCTTGATATCAAGCGCGAGCGTTACTGGCATACAGGAAACAGCCAGAGCTGTCTACTTGCCGAGGTTGAATGGTCATTTAGCGGTATGGCCAACTCAGATCTCAGGCAGCTTGAAGCAAAAGCGTTTTTCGAACACCTAACGGCATCCGGCAAAATCAACAGAGTTCTTTTTGATCCCTAGGGGCTCCTTTGGTATAGTAGTACCGAGGGAGCCACCTTTTTTAATAAAAGTGCCACAAAATATAATGACTAAATCTGGAGCTATCATCTTAAATACCGCTCATAAAAACCAAGTTGCCTTACTATACAGAGGTAAAGAAAACGACTGGACTTTTCCCAAAGGCCACATAGAAAAAGGTGAGGACATAAAAGCCGCGGTCTTACGAGAGGTAGCAGAAGAAACAGGGTTAAGTATCAACTTCATACAAGAATTGCCCGATCTTGTTTACCATAATCAAAAAGATGAGATAGTGTATGTCAAAATGTATTTAACGGAATCGAACGGTGATTCGGAGGTTAGAGCTGAACTCAACAATGATAGTGTTCAATGGGTACCGTACGATAAAGTATCAGAAAAATTGAGCTATGATAACTTAAAGCAATACTTTTCATCTATAGTGCCTATTATAAAAAGAGTAGTGGCTCAATCGAGTCACGCTAACTAATAACCCTCCTCATTATTAAATAAAAACGTTTTTTACAAATTCTGAGCATGCGATATCAGACTTAAAAAAGGCCGGTGCAGGATTTACATCTATGCAAGAATAATCCTTGGCCAGTAAATCAACAAACACGTCAGCAGAAAAAACCTCCAAATCCAGGGATTGGGATATTTTTTTAAAAACACTCTCTAACCAAAGAGGGACTGGCTCTTTAGTTGTAGTGTCCATATCGATCACTGATCCGATAATGTAGTAAAATTTCTTTAGAAACATGGGGCTCTTTTCAACAGCTTCCTCAAAATAAATTCCTTTTATATTTTGAACGGCCTTGAGCTTTTCTGCCAATTTAATTTTATTCTCCACGTACTCGACAATTCCAGCCTGTTTTTGATCCTTTAAAAAGAATGGGTATTGGATACTCTTCAATAAGTCAGGGTCTTTGCTAGTGATCCATGTACTTTTTGGTGTATTTACCCCGCCTCTTTTTATTTTTTGTTGTAAGACAAACTTGAGCGAACTTCCAGATAAAAATTTATCATTTACAATTTTCAGACCAATTTCTCTAAGCAACTCCACATATAGTGGCAAATTAAAATCATTTGTCAAAAAATAACAGAGAGGCTTTTTGCCGTCTTCCAATAAAATTCTTTCATTAAAGATACTTTCTAGGTCGATTATTTTACACTCCTTAGTTTGCAAAAAAGCCTCTTGTTGAATCTTCTCAGCACCATTATTGAATGACTCTTTTTCAGATAAAAAAATATAATTCATATCTTTAATGTATACAATTTTAGTACTACAATGTCTAGTCTATCAAATTTCCTAAGGGAAGCCCTTAGGAATCTTATTCACACTCTCTGCTAGGGGAAGGCGCAGGGGAGGAGTAAAATACTAGGAATGACAAGCTCAAGTAAAAATTACCTAAAGCTACTTGCTGGGTTAGTAATTGTTGGTGCCCTCCTCTGGTTTGGCCGAGGTTATCTAAGCAAGCCAAGCATCGAAGAAAAGACGGAAACACCATTGACCGATTTGTACCAAGTAGTTGACGTAAGCAAGCTTCCAGAAGGTTTGCCAACCAATTTGCCGATAGAGAAAAATGCTCCGGTAGTCAAAAATGACCTCTCTTATAGTGCCCGAACCAACGAGATCACGGCGACCAGGAGCTACTACTCCGATCTTTCCATAGCCAAAAACCAAACCAACTTCACAAGTTATTTTCAAAAAGAAAGTTGGCAAATATTATCTTCTCTGAATGAACCTCAATTTGCATTTATAGTAGCTAGCAAAGAAGGCGTGTCAGGTGTTTTGCAAGTGACCGTCTCTCTTGATGCTGCCTCAAACAAAGTATTGGTAGAAATTTCTAAAATAAACAAAAATCCTTTCTAAGTTGACTTAGGTCTTGGACAAGAGTAATCTTTAAACAGACAGACCGATAGGATCTGCATCTTTGATAGGAGTGCTCCAGCTGGGCATTTCTTGAGGGAAG
>Ga0209542_10002754_pt1 | contig 38790 bp, 39 predicted proteins | sample RifCSPhighO2_01_FD_184028 | JGI IMG/M metagenome (GOLD analysis project Ga0209542, IMG submission 184028) | Soil microbial communities from Rifle, Colorado - Rifle CSP2_plank highO2_0.1 (SPAdes) (version 2) | ecosystem: Environmental > Terrestrial > Deep subsurface > Rock core/Sediment ... | reverse complement strand
AATATCGATCGCGTGCATCATGCTTTCAAAAACAAGATGTCACCGGTACAATTCATGTTATCATTACCGGCAAACAAACAATTACAAACTATTAATTCGGGCGAGGAGTGCAAAAGTGGGTGGCCTCATACATTGGCTTGCAAAGTTTTGAGAAGAGTGCTTGTATTGTTTTAGAGTAAGATTTTCAGGGAGGTGATATGTTGAAGAAATTGGCTGGAAATGCGTTATGTTTGTTTGGTTTGCACAAAAAAGAATTTAGCGACAAAAGCTGTGGATTTGCCGGAGGTATGTATTGTGGTCGCCCAAACTGCAGTTGGAAGATAGATGCCATTAAGTGGCCTTGCCCACCAACGCGCCCTGTGTGATACAACGGGGCTTTTTTTATTCTAAAATTTGGCGTAAAATCTTGTTATGGCCATATCTAAAGACGAAATTGAACATTTGGAGGATTTGGCGAGAGTTGAATTCGGAAGGAAGGAAACAGATAAACTCGCAAAGGATTTGGGGGAAATTTTGGGTTATGTCGGCGAGTTAAAGGAGGTTGATGTTTCTGATATGCCGGAAATGACACATTCTGTTGATTTGAAAAATGTGTTTAGGAAAGATTCCGCCGAAAGCCCACTTCGTGGGGCGGCGGAATTAAATAAACAATCTGAACTAGCCGGCGATTTAATCAACGCTTTCCCTGATAAGAAAGGAGATTATTTAAAAGTGAAATCAATTTTATGACGATTAAAGAATTCCATGAAAAGTTAAAAAATCGGAAAATTTCTGCGCGCGAGGTCGCTATTTCTTATTTGGATAAAATCAAAAAAGAGAACAGCAAATTAAATGTTTATCTGGAAGTTTTTTCCGCCGAAGGCGGATCCGCCTCTGGCGGAGAGTATGACGTATTAAATCAAGCAAAAGAAATTGATGAGCGTGTTGCATCCGGCGAAACTCCGGGGGAGCTTTGGGGTGTGCCAATTGCTGTTAAAGACAATATTTTAATCCGCGGAAAAATTGCCAGCGCAGCTTCTAAGATTTTGGGGAATTACGTTGCTTCCTATGATGCTTTTGTGGTTGAGAAGCTAAAAAAGGCAGGCGCGATTTTTTTGGGACGAACCAATATGGACGAATTTGCGATGGGTTCTTCAACGGAAAATTCCGCTTACGGACCGGCAAAAAATCCGCGTGACCTTTCGCGGGTCCCCGGCGGTTCCTCCGGCGGCTCGGCCGCCGCCGTTGCCGGCGGCCTCGCCATGGCCGCCTTAGGTTCTGATACCGGAGGATCTATCCGCCAGCCCGCGGCTTTCTGCGGTGTTGTGGGCTTAAAACCGACTTACGGCGCGGTTTCTCGCTCAGGACTTATTGCTATGGCTTCTTCTTTGGATCAAATCGGGCCCATCGCGCAGACGGTAGGAGACTCTGAAATTTTATTTAACGCGATTCATGGAAAAGACGGAATGGATTCAACTTCAGTTTCTACGAATACGAAGTCCGACTTCAATCAATCATTGATTGAAGTCGGACTTCAATCAATCAAGCGCATCGGTATTCCAAAAGAATATTTCGGAGATGGGCTGGATTTTGGAATCAGAAAATCAATTGAGGAAATTATTAAAAAATTAGAAAAAAACTACGAAATTCGCGAAGTCAGCCTCCCGCATACAAAATACGCGCTGGCTTGTTATTATATAATTATGCCTGCGGAGGTTTCTTCAAATATTGCAAGATATGATGGCATAAGGTACGGCGTTCGCACGGAATGGGATAGCATGATTGAAACTTATAAAAAATCCCGCGGAGGAGGGATCGGGCTTGAAGTGAAGCGCCGAATATTGCTTGGCACCTATGTTCTTTCCGCTGGATATTACGACGCTTACTATTCTCGCGCGCAGCGCGTCCGCGCTTTGGTCAAACAAGATTTTGAAAAAGCTTTTTCGGAAGTAGATTTGATTTTGTGTCCGACAACCCCCACAGCTCCTTTTAAATTCGGAGAAAAATCCGACCCGCTTTCTATGTATCTTTCAGATATTTACACAATACCCGCGAATTTGGCGGGTGTGCCGGCTTTGACGCTGTCTTCTGGCGTCCAGCTTATCGCGCCGCATTTTGAAGAGGATAGATTATTCGCAATAGGAAAATTTATAGAACATGATTGAGATAATAAATTCCATTTTTGATTTAATTTTTGATATTGTCAGTTTGGTAATCGGCGCCGACTATTCTCATATTTTTGAGTCGGATTTTATTGCTTGGTTGAAACCAGTTTCTGCTTTACTGTCAATTATTTTTGCATGCGGCATAGCTTATAGCATTTATAAAACCAACAAAATTCTCAAGGCAATGCGCGCTTTTAATGAGCCGCAAAACGTGCCGATGGAGAAGTACAAAAATCTGGAAGATTGGCAGAAGATTTTGGCCCAATGCGTTTCCGCGAATGAAAGCGACAGAAAAGTTGCTTTGATTGCCGCGGATACTTTGGTTGAGAAAATTTTGGCTCTCGCCGGTTATTCCGGGGAAAATCTTGGAGATAGGCTAAAAAACATTGAGCCTTCCGATCTTGATTCGCTTCAAGATCTGTGGGAAGCGCACAAAATAAGAAACCGCATTGCGCACGAAGCAGATTATAAATTATCACGCGAGGACGCTGTACGGGCTTCGGCTCTTTACGAAAAGGCTCTCCGCGAATTAGAATATATCTAACATGTTTGAGATAGTTCGTTGGTCAACTTTCGCGGCAACTGCATTTTTGGCGGTGTTCGGTTATTCCGATCAGCTTCGTTTAATATTCTCGCATAAAAGCACTGTGGGGCTTTCGTTTGTTATGGTTTTGATATCGTTTTGGTCGTGGGCAAGCTACACGCTTTACGGCTGGTTTCACGGCGACAAAAAAATCTTTTGGCCGAATCTCGTCGGCACAATTTTCATCAGCTTGATTTTGGTGAGCTTTTTGATATACTAATTGACAGAGGAAATCCGCGAGGTTATAACGATGGGTGCACAAATCGCGCCGCATTTCTGCTGGATTGAAACGATTTTGGAAACAACCGCAGAAAACAAAGTTCTAGGCAGGATTTTGCGAGAAATCAAAACGGCGAGCCCGGAAGAAATCCACATGTTTCTTGCAGAGATACTAAAAATTTCAAAACACTGGGGTAATCCTTTTTATGGCGACGTTGGCTTGGTTAGCGACGATCTTGCCATACCGGACGGCACAACTGATATCCGCGATGAAGACCATGATAAAGACGAAATTTACCATTTTATTAATGGCGGTTTACATTGCTTTATTGTGGAAGTTCTTTGCTGTGCAACAAAAACTCCACCTCTTTCCGAATCAATTCCGTTGCTTAAAAATTACTTTGATTATTTTTTCAATAAGCACAGGTGCTGCACCTCGTGCGCCAAAAGGGTGTTAGCGCTTATACCGCAGGACACACAAATCATCTTTTTAACGGATAGGATAAGAAAGAGAAAGACGGCTTATTTGAGTGCCGTGGGGCATTCTATCACTTGCATGGAAATGTCACTGTGGCTTGCAACAATTGCTCCGATAACCGAGCAAGAACGATCGGAAATCATGAAAATTATTGCTGCATATAGCCGTAACGCCGCAGAATATCTTAGGACATATTCACATCAGCGCTCTGTCCGCAACTTTCTCGGAAAACCTTTTTCAGAATAAATTGGCCAGCTGGTTAATTATCGCCTTGCAAAAGGCGTTTTTTTTTATTAATATGCGCTTATGTATCGCGGGGTGGAGAAGTGGTATTCGTCCCGAGTCATACTCGGGAAGACGGCACGACAATTTTATGGCTAAATATTTTACTTATATTATTGAAAGCACAAAAATAACCAAGTTTTATATAGGCTATTCGACGAATGTTGAAAGTAGATTGATTAAACATAATTCTGGCGGAAGTCGTTGGACAAGAAACGGAATTCCGTGGACAATTGTATATAGCAAGGCTTTTGACAATAAAACAGGCGCCATAAAATATGAGAAGTTTTTGAAAAGTTTAAAAAATAAAAATTTCTTACGTGATATTATCGCGGGGTGGAGAAGTGGTATCTCGCAAGGCTCATAACCTTGAGACGCCGGTTCAAATCCGGCCCCCGCAACAAAATTAAATTGTTAAAAAAATCGTAAAAATAAAGCTATTTTTGAAAATATGGCAGGTTTTTATTTAGCGAAGTCGGCAGACATCGGCAATGCTTGATTCCCGCTTGTGACCAAATAGTGACCAAAGTTGGGAAGCGCCGCTCGCGACGCCTCCAACACGCTTATTGCCTCTCTTGAACTGGAAGGCGCGAGGTGAGCGTAGCGCATAGTTGTTTGTATGCTTTCGTGACCAAGAAGCTCTTGTATTTTCTGCATTGATACGCCGGCCATCGCCAGATGACTTGCGAATGTGTGCCTAAGGACGTGGCACGTTATTCTGCGAAGCCCGATTTTTTTACACGCGCCGCTCAATCTGTCGTTGATTCGCTTGCTTTCAATTTTTTTACCTTGCTCGTTTAAAAAAACAAAACCGCTTTCTTTTCTCCGGCGCGCAAGTATTTCACATACTCGGTTTGTAAGCGAGATGTGCCGCTCGCGATTGCTTTTTGGAGAAGTAAGCGCCTTTTGTGTTTCGCACCACGAATGGCGCACTGTTAGCGTTTTATTGTGCCAGTTTATATCAGACCATTGAAGACCTTCCAATTCTCCTCGCCGCAATCCGGTATCTAATCCCGCAAGAACAATGTCATACCATACGCCGCTTAGTTGCTGTAAAAGAAACGCGCTTTCTTCTTGGGATAAAAAGTCAAACCTTGATGGCGGCGCTTTCAACTTTTTTAATTTAGGTATTTTCGGCAAATCATACCATTCTTGCGCGGTTCGCAAGCAAGTTCCCAGTATAATCAATTCATTGTTTATTGTTTTATTACACGGCGGCTTCCGGTTTCTGGTGCGTTCTTTTGTTCTCTGCGCCACATATTCATTAACGTGAAGGGTGGTTATTTTATCAATTTGGATTTCTCCGAAGAAGGGAACAAGTCTTCGCCGCAGCGCGTATTCTTTGTTCTTTATCTCCGAATGTTTGTTGTTTGGTTTTACATACACCTCAAACCATTTCCGAGCAAAATCTTTGAACTTTTGCTCTCGCTCCTGCTGCGTTTTTTCTTCTTTTGGCGGCCTCAACGCCTCTCCGCGCGCAAGTTTTTGCCGAAGCGACGCCTCATACGCCTCTGCGCCGGCCTTTGAGTTTTCTGGGCTTTTAACCCGATAGCGTTGGTGGTTGTGCCGGAAATCCACTTGCCACGAACTATTTCGTTTTCTTGTTGCCATAGTTATCTAAGCCAACCGTTTCAATCCTGTTTTGTTGTAAATAAGCCGCGACATCGTTAGCATCAAAACGCAGGCTTCCCATTATCTTTACAAAAGGAATCTGCCTTCTTCCAACCAAGCGATACACGCTTGGTTTTGAGATTTTGAACTTTGTGGCTAATTCGTTCGGCGTTAACAATTCTATCGTCGGATTGTTGCTGGTTGGCATTTTAATTTGTGAAAGAGCAAATATAGGTTATATTCACTCTACCACGGTTTTTAGCTGATAATGCGACTTTTGTTTTTCCGTTGGGTGTCTCGAATCAAATAGATTCTGTTTCGGTTTTCCTATCAATCCTTTGGTAAGGTAGTGAAAAAGTTCCCGATTCTCTTTATAGAGCGTCAACAAAAACTTAATAAACTCGGTTATGGATGGCATATCCAACTCGACACACTCTTTTCTTAAAAAGTCGTGCGTTTCTCGGTCAATTCTTACTTGTGGATAGTTTGTTTTCATATTTTTTGGATTTTTTACCATTTTTTTGCAAAACTTTTCCAAAAGTTTCCGATTGCATTGAAACTTATATATACTTGTATACTTGTCTACAAACTTACGGAACTTTTTATTAACCAGATTCCGACAGGGAAAGAGGGGGGAAAAGCCGTCCACTACGGGCGACCTTCCTCTCGCGCGCTTGGTTCCGTTTTTTCTCGGAGCGCGCTTGTGACGACTGTCGGCACCCGGATTTCACGGGGTTTTCTCGGTCACTCGCTTATGGCTTTACTGCCACTAGCTTTCAAATGTGCCGTGCCGCTTTCGTATGCGATATGCGCGCCCGCCATTTTAGAGCAACGCGCACGTTTGCATCTCCGTTCCCGATTTCCTTTCGCGGAAGCGAAGTCCGAGCAAGAGCGCTCAGGCTCCATTTCCGCATAGGGCTCTGGAGTGCTGTCCAGAGACATCAGGAGGAGTCGCTGTTTTAATGGCATCCGGCAGGCGGGTCAGCGATTCAGCCCCCACACCCTGCCAGTATCTCCACGGGATTATCCCCGTAACGCGCCGAGGTTTTATTATCCTTCGGCCGCTTACCGCCTCTAATTTATATGCTGAAAAATCAGCCAAATAAAAAATCCCCTTGTAAATAAAGAGGTTTCGCTCAAACAAGGCAGAAAAAAGCCCGCTTATTTTTCAGCGAGCTTCTTCGTCACCATCCTCGTATCCGCGGTTTTCGTTCAACCTACCGCCTTGAGGATAAGGTTCTTCTCGTCTCAAATCCGGTTCCGGCAGTATAGTGAACTTTGGTTCGTAATAATCACGTCTGTCGTGGAATGGGGCGTCATTTGTCTCAAAAACCATTTGCAGTTGTTTTGCGAGATTGCTTTTTATCTGATGAACACTGCCCGCAGTGATGTTTTTTTGGTCTGAAGTTGATGTAATCATTGTGCGCATCTTTTCTGGCGTTGCTTCCTCAATATGATTAGTTCCCGCCAACACTGATAAGGCGCTCAAAAACCCCCATTGACGGTCTTGCTTCTGTTGTTTTTTGCCGATAAAGAAACCAAGCTCAATATAATCGGCTGTCTTGATGTGTTTTTTGTTATAAAAAATCTCAATTTCTCGCATTCCGTCTTTCATTTTGAGCATAACCCTTTCCCATTTCACCAGCTCCGGGAACGACAATTTAATAGTGGCTTTATTTTTTCTGGCGTCTTGTTTGCCTGTCTCGTTCCCCATTTTCCCTCTAAACTCCCGTAAAAACCTTAATTTTTCTTTTGCTTCTTCCTGAATGTTTTTCAGAAGTTCTTTGGATTCAGGACTGTCAATATCGGAGTATTCAATCCCGCCTTTCAACATCGGGACGCTATCTCCCTCAAAAAAGAAATCCGCCTCGTCTTCAAAATTGTGTTTAAGAAAAAAATCTCTCGTGTCCATTTTCCAATTATGGTAGTCTTTGAATGTCTCGTGCATATTATCAACCCCGTCTTGGCCTTCTCTATGCACAAACCCCCCTTGAGCGCATCGTGTTATGAACCCTCCTCGCTTTATCAGTTTACTTAGCTCCTCCAAGAGATTGTCTTTTTTCATTCTTTTTGTTTTTTCTTTTCTCCAGCGCCTCTTGGTCGGTCAAATCTATATTAAAATGGCTTTTATACAGCGCCTTAAACTTCTCCAACGCTTCTTTTGAAATCATATTTTGCATACAATCCACTATTTCCCCAGTTCCTCTTTTAACGAAATAACCTGCGGCAACCCTTTGCGCGTCTTTTGTTCTTCGGTTAAATTATCTTCCCAGCAAATAATATAATCGCAACCCTTCGGGTCGTGTCCGTGGCTAATAAAATCGCTGGACATCACCTCAAACTCAATTTTCTTATGCTTTCCGCTCTCATCCAGCGCCTCCGCGTCAGGAAATGCCGGCGCGATTCTAGTTAAAACAGGGAAGCCCAGCTTGATGTGGTATTTTGAAAATAAAAACACCACCTCTTGCTCGTATTTCGGCTCATACACCAACCCCAAAGGAGAAAGGGTTTTAAGTTTTCTGGCGCCGCCGGTTCTATTATCGGCTTGCTGGTTAACAACTCTTGAAACAGGAAAGCTCTCGTATAAAAATCCGGAAAATAACCCATTATCCCAATTTTTAAGCACAGGGTGTTGGTTTTTGAAATCAAGGAATAAAGCGTTAAATAACTCCCACTTTTTCCCTACGGACAACAATTCATAATCCTCTTTGTATTTTTTATACGCCTCGTTCCTGTAATCCAAGTCAGTTGCTTCGGCTAACTCCTCTAAATCCTCGGTCTTAAAAGCAGAAAAAACTTTCTCTGGGTAATAGCAAGCAATAATTTTTTTAACTATATGCCTGTCTCCGCCGAAACCCCTTATGTCTTCCCAATGGCTGTCTATTTTTTCTGATACTGATAAGGAATCATTCATCGCCACTTTTAGCAGTTCCTTAAATGTTCCGATGTTGTCTCGTGCGTTCTCCCAAACCCTTGAACTACCTATAGAAAGATGTCCTATGGCTTTTAATTTATGCTCAATCCAGTTGAAAAAATAACCACCCGCCCCACCCGGATTATATAATTCTTCCGGCGTTAATTTATCTATCAACTCCGGTCGTTCTCTGAAAGGAAAAAGTTTAAGAAACTCTGCGTGTTTAGCCCACGCTTCTTTAATCTTTTTTTGAAGTTCGGTTTTATTCTCAAACTCTTTTATTTTTATTTCCAAGTCGGCATTAGGCATAATTTTATGAAATTAACATTATTATTCTTTAACTTCAACCTACCCCGTCCACTCGTCCGCGAATAATTCTGCCTGCTTCAAAACAAACTCCGTGGCAATCGCTTGCTTGTCCGGCGGGTATCCGTATTTATTAAGCGTCCGTCTTACCAATACCCGCAACTTCGCTTTTGCATTTTCCCGTATAGTCCAATCAATAGTCGCGCTCCCCCGCACCCTCTCAACAAGCACCTGCGCCAGCTCTCGCAATGTCTCATCTCCCAGCACCTCACGCGCGCTCTCGTTATCAGCCAGCGCGTCATAAAAAGCCACCTCATCATCCGAAAGCCCCAAATCCTCGCCCCGCGCGTCCGCTTTCTTAATCTCTTTCGCAAGCGCAATCAATTCTTGAATAACCTGCGTCGCGGTCAACAAATTATTTTGATATTTTTTCAGCGTCTTCTCCAGCATTGCCGAAAGTTTTTTGCCCTGAATAAAGTTCTTTCGCAATCGCGCCCGTATCTCATCATCAATAATCCGCTTCAAAAGCTCCATCGCCACATTGCGATGCTTCATTCCAGCAACTTCAGCCAAGAACTCGTCGGACAGCACCGACAAGTCCGGCTTGGCAATGCCCGCCGCCGCGAAAATATCCACCACGCCCTCGGTAACAATCGCTTTGTCTATAATCTGCCTGATTGCGGTTTCTATATCCTCCCGCCGGTGTTCCGGGTGCGGGTCAAACTTCACGAGCCGCGCCTTCACCGCTTGGAAAAAAGCCACTTCATCCCGAATGGAGAGCGCCTCCTCGCTCGGCACGGCAATCGCAAATGCCTTAGAAAGCGCCGTGACTTCGTTCATAAAGCGTTCGCGCGCGCTTTGCGGCTTTTCTTTCTCTTTCCCGCTCGCGCCCTTCTCCTCTTTTTTCTCCTTTTCCAAAATATACTCCTGCGCTTCCAAAATAACGCCAAGCTTGCCTTTCGTATCAATCGCAAAATATCTGTGATAATCAAAGCCGTGAAGTATTTGTTTAACCACCTCGTATTTTTCCAGCATTACCTCAACCGCTTTTTCCTGCGTAAGCGCCGGGTCTCCCTTTCCTCCGCTTTTTACATACACCGCAAGCGCTCTCTGTAAGTCCGCCGCAAACCCGATGTAGTCCACGACAAGCCCGGCTGGTTTATCCCTGAACACGCGATTCACGCGCGCAATCGCCTGCATTAGATTATGCCCTCGCATTAACTTATCTACATACATTGTGTGAAGCGACGGCACGTCAAATCCAGTAAGCCACATACTCTGCACCACAACCAATTTAAGAGAGTTTTCCGGGTCTTTGAAGCGGTCGGCAATGCGCCTCCGCGTTTCCTTGTTGGTGTGGTGCGGCTGAAACTCTTTCGGGTCGCTTGAACTCGCGGTCATCACCACCTTGATAACTCCTTTATCCAAATCATTGCTGTGCCAGTCGGGACGCAAAGCGACTATTTCCTCATACAGCTCCACCGCAATTCTCCGGCTCATTGCCACAATCATTGCTTTGCCGATAAAAACTTCCTGCCGCGCCTCAAAATGCTTAACCAAATCCCGCGCAACCTCTTTCAAACGCTTCCTGTTGCCGACAATAGCTTCCAACTGCGCCCACTTCGCCTTTGCTTTCTCCTTTGCCGTAAATTCCACTCCTTCCGCAATCGCTTCCACTTCCTCGTCTATCTCCGCGCTTCTCTCCGGCGGCAAATGAACCTTAACCAACCGGCTCTCGTAATAAATCGGCACGGTCGCTCCGTCCTCCACGGCGTTTTGCACATCATACACATCAAGATATTCTCCAAACACAGCCGGGGTTGACCGGTCGTCAGTTTCAATCGGCGTTCCCGTCCAGCCGATAAATGAAGCGTTGGGAAGCGCGTCCCGCAGATATTTCGCGTTTCCGTAGCGGGTTATCGCTTCCTCGTCTTTGAAAACCGTGCGCGCCGCAAATCCGTATTGCGAACGGTGCGCTTCATCCGCGATTACCACGATATTTTTTCGCTCGGAAAGTAAATCGTAAGTATCGCCCCCGTCCGCCGGAAAAAACTTTTGAATGGTCGTAAAAACAATTTTTCCGCCTGCCGTCTGCAATAGTTCTTTGAGATGCGCCCGGCTTCCCGCCTGCGTCGGTGTTTGGCGCAACAGCCCCCGGCTCGCAGAAAAAGTATCAAAAAGCTGGTCGTCCAAGTCGTTTCTGTCCGTAATGACCACTATGGTCGGATTATCAAGCGCAAGCACCGCCTTGCCCGCGTAAAAAACCATAGAGAGCGATTTGCCCGAACCCTGCGTATGCCAGACGACGCCAATCTTCCGCCCTCCGCGCTCGCCGGTCGCCCGCGCCGTAGATTCAATCGCCTTATTTACCACATAGTATTGGTGATACGCCGCGACTTTCTTAATCGTTTCCACCACCACTTGCCCGGTTTTTTGGTCTTCGCGCCTTGCTTTCTCAAAAACCGTGAAGTGCCGAATCAGCTCCAACAGCACATCGGGTTTAAGCATTTCCGCGACAATGGTTTCCATTTGCGGCTTCTTTTCCTCTCCAACGCGCCGCTCCTCCGGCGCTCGCCATACGGAGAACCGCTCCCACGGCGCGGTAAGCGAGCCAATCCTCCCATCCAGCCCGTCAGAAGCAATCAGAATGCCGTTATACATAAAAAGCTGTGGAATCGCGTCTTTGTAGTTTTGAAGTTGAGTAAACGCTTTATGAACCGTCGCGTTCTCGTCAGCCGGATTTTTAAGCTCAATTACCACAAGCGGCAGTCCGTTCACCAAAAGCGCCACATCCGGACGCTTGCTCGTGTGGTCATAGGGGACGGTAAATTGGTTTGCGACCACAAGGTCATTGTTCGCTGGATTATCAAAATCAATCAGGCGCACAACTTCTCCCCGCGTTCCGCCGTGCTCCGAGACAACCTCCACGCTCACGCCGTCAGTAAGCATTTGCTGAAATGCCTCGTTGCTTTCCACCAAGTGTTGCGGCGCAAGACCAAGAACTTTTTTTACTGCGTCCGCTTGCGCCTCTGCCGATACGGAGGGATTTAAGCGCGCCACCGCCTGTTCTAATCGCCCGCGTAAAACAACTTCGCTCAAATCCGGCCGCTCCATTTCTTGTTCGTCCGGCGAAAGATAAACATACCCCTGCTTTTCCAGCAGTTCCAAAACCCATTTTTCAATATCACTTTCGTATATTTTGGTCATAGGTCTAATTTACGAACTCTTACTCCCGTCAACAACCCGTCCTTTTCGATGAAAATACCAAGTTTAAGTGAGTCAAAAAAAGCCCTTACATCATCATCTTCATAAATGCTGTAAATCTGTGAATTGATGGCGGCAGCGTCCGCAATATCGCCAATCTCTCCATTAGATAAGTATTGAACATAAGATTGTAATGTTCCGATATTTTCGTGCGTTTCGGCAAAACTTCTGGATTGCTTAAACGCTTCAACCGCAACTTCAATCGACTGGTCTGTATAACCAATAATCTCTTTGGTTGTAAAATCTACCTCAATGCGATACACCGCCGACCCAGTATCAACTAACAATACCCAATTAGAGTTTATATTCAGCCAGACACTGCTTATGTGTTCTGGTCGTATATCCTCATCTATTTCACCTTGCAGTTTTCGGATAAAATACTCTTCTCTGAAATAACTTGCGCGATAGCGCTCAAAGTCCTCAAAGTCCTCAACAACCCGAACCCTATCATTTAATGCGAACGCTTCTTTAAGTCGTCCATCTTTAGTAACGAAAAAAACGCGTTCGTCGGGAATGTCTTTCAAAAAATCCAAAACGGTAAAATAGATATATGCGTCTTTGAATCCCTTATCCGAGTTTTTCTCAAAAGGCGCTTTATTCAAAACCGCCAAAGCTCTTATCTTTGATAACGCTGATTGGTCTTTAAGAGTTATTACTGAATATGGAATGCTTTCCATTGTGCGTTGATTTTCAATAAAATCAACGACGTTAAACTTCTTGGTGTCTTCTTCACTTATCCCTCGTAGTTTATGAAAAATGTTTTCTAAAAAAGAGTCTCTTTTCCCCGCTAAATGTCGTCTTTTTTGTTCTTTTATTTCGTCAATAACTATATCGGGTATAAACAATTCTGCTACTTTGGAAAATCTTTCCAGCTCATCACGCCCGCCCAAAAAATAATCAGAAGACCCTTCGCATCTAATCGTGTTCGTGTCAAAAATAATCTTTTCTGCGCCTATAGTCATTTATTTACTCTCACCTCCCCGCTCATTAGTTTTGGTAATAAAGTATCCCGTAACCGAGCAAGTTCTCGTAATTGCGAGGCGTTATTGAGCATTGTATTAAATATCGGCTCACTCCACTCCCTAAATTTACTCATTGTTTTATTATCGGGTATAGTTACAAGGAAATTTTTTATAAGTTCCACATTTAGATTCTGCTGTGCCGCACCGCTTGTGAGATTATTAAGCGCATCTCTTTTTGATAATAAGTAAAAATAAATAAAAGTATTACTGCAAACATTTTCGTCTGCCACTAAACCAACTGCGGCTTGGTTAAACGCGGCTTCTTGTGCGAGAATGCCAAGACGCCCAACCGTTGGCGAGGCATAAATAGCCATTAAAACCGTGCCGGCTGGGAATAGTTTTGCGGACGAGTTTTCAAGTCCAACGTCCGTTATATTTTTTTCGCTATCAAACAAAAAATTGTCATTGAGTTCTTTTGTTGAAAACCACGGTATTTCGCCGCCATAGTATTCTTTGTTTTTTGTGCTGGGAGTTCCCCCCGACGCTAATCTTTCGCATAAGTCCTCAACCTTCCCAACCCTCCACCCCTCCGGTATCTCTCCTAACTCGCTATCAACCATTTTTCCGCCGGATGCTTTGTATGGCTTGCCGCCCTCGTCCGGCTTGCCCTGAACGAAGTTGAAGGGAAAGTTAAACTCCACGAACCATTCGTGAAAAATCGCCCGCGCAATCGCTTCCAGCGTCTCATTCTGCTCCCGCAACAACTCAATTTTATCATCCAAACTCCCCAACACTCCCGCGATTGAATGTTGTTCCGGTAGGGGTGGCATTGGTATTTCAAAGTTTTCAATATCACCACGCACTATATATGGGATAGATGAACCGCGCGAACCACCCATAAAATTCTTTTCAAAATACTTTTTGATGTAATAAAAAATAAACTTTATATCAAAGCTTTTTTTTGTCTCTTCTTTAAGAACGCAGGCGTAAGTGCGCTGATATAAGTCAAACTTTCCGGAAAAAAACCTCACCGTTCCTGTGTAAGAACCGTTGCCAACAATAATGATAGCGTCATCATCACGAATATAGTCATCTGAATAAAAAAACTCCGGCGAACAAGAAAAGAAAGTATACTTTCCGTTCGGATTCGTTTGATTTACATCCTTACGACCAGTAAAAATTTCCGCCACTTCCCCAAGCGTCGTCTCTTTCCACCCCCTTAATTGTGTTTTAGTTTCTGCCATAATTATTGCATTAACATCATCACGCTTACCTCCCCTAATTTTTCAGGAGTCCCCATGGGGGAGGGACATAGTGGGACACCCCCCTGTGGACAACTTTATTTGGAATATGCTATACTCTCCTTGTAGGAGCAATCCTACTAATCACGCGGTCCCGCCAAAAGCGGGATTTTCGCTTTTTATCTCCGTTTTATACGCTTTTTTGCCAGTATAAAACTTACCAAAATCAATGTATTTGTCTTTAATCTCGTGCAATTCCCCCGCAACTTTTCCGCGAACGCCGACCACCCCAACCCTTTTTCCTTTTACCTTCAATCGTCCAAGAGGTTCTAACAAATCCGAATCGCCGGAAAAAAGTAAAACCGCCGTAAATTTTTCAGCGTCATCCAGCATATCCATCGCCATCTCAACATCAAAATTGCACTTCGGCTCCTCAATATGGATTCCCGATTTGTGCAGTTCGTCTATCAATTCCTGAATTTTCCTTTTAACGCCGCCATCAAAGAGAGTGATAGTTTTGCGTTGAAAAAATAGCCCTTCGTTAATATCTTTTTTAATAAATTTCATTTTTTTCGGCGGATTTGGTCTTAAAATTGCTCCGGTCTTTTTTATGCGATTATGAAATGCTTCGGAATTTTTCTCATCTCGCGGATTTAATCCGTAATAAACCTTAATTTCTTTGACACTCTGAAAAGTAAAAAGTTGTCCGATTACATCTTCTATCCTGAATTTCCAACCCAAAACATCCTGCCAATGAAACATATTGGTTAAATCTAAATACACGAAAATAGATGCTTCTTGGCGCATCCATTCAAGATAATCTTCCCTCACCATAAATTTATTTTTTATTTCCTGCGGAATATCCATAATTTGAAAATGTCCTTATATCTCAAACCCCACTTTTTTTAATTGCTTTTTAATTTCCTCGTTCGTTTTTGCTTCCTCCGCCATTTGGTCTTTGAGCGTAGCGGTGAGTCCTTTCATTTTCTCCTCAAACGGAATCCCGTCGTCTTCCGCGTCCTTAATGCCGACATACCGACCCGGCGCCAGCACATAGCCGTGTTTCTGCACTTCCGTGAGCGTTGCGGACTTTGAAAATCCTTTTTCGTCTTCGTATTTTCCGCCCTTCTTCCGCCATTCGTGATACGCGCCGGATATTTTTTTAATGTCTTTTTCGAAAAACTCTCGGTGAACCCTGTCCACCAAATGCCCCATCTCCGAAGCGTCAATGAAAAGGATTTCGCCTTCGCGCTTTCTGTCGCCGTTTCCAAGCCGCTTGCGGGAGATAAACCAAAGACAGGCGGGAATGCCGGTGTTATAGAAAAGCTGTTTTGGGAGCGCCACGATGCAGTCCACCAAGTCCTCATCTACGAGTTTCTGCCGGATTTCCCCCTCGCCGCTTTGTTGAGACGACAAAGAGCCGTTGGAAAGAACGGTCGCCATAACGCCTTTCGGCGCGAGATGATGAACCATTTGCTGTATCCACGCGAAGTTGGCGTTGCCTTCCGGCGGAAGCCCATATTTCCAGCGAGCGTCTCCCTTTAAAATATCTCCGCCCCAATCGCTCTGGTTAAAAGGTGGATTTGCTAAAACGTAGTCCGCTTTAAGGTCGGGGTGCGCGTCTTTCAAAAAAGAACCCTCGCTGTTCCAAGCCACCTGCGAGCCGTCTATGCCGCGAATCGCAAGATTTATCCGGCAAAGGCGATAAGTTGTGTAATTGCTCTCCTGTCCGTAAATAGAAATGTCGTCTATATGCCCGCGATGAGCCAGAATAAACTTCTCCGACATCACAAACATTCCTCCTGAACCGCACGCCGGGTCGTAAACCCGTCCCTTTAACGGCTCAATCATTTCCACCATCAGCTCAACGATGCTTCGCGGCGTGTAAAATTGCCCGCCCTTTTTACCTTCCAAAGACGCAAACTCGCCGAGGAAGTATTCATACACTCTCCCGATTATATCTTTTGATTTGCTTGCTTCATCGCCAAGAGCGATGTCTCCGATAAGGTCAATAAGTCCGCCAAGCGCCGATTTGTCCAAGTTCGGCTTTGCGTATTCTTTCGGCAATACGCCTTTAAGCGTGGGGTTTGCGCGCTCTATTGCGTCCATTGCCGCGTCTAAGTCCTTGCCGATGCTCGGAAGTTTTGCTCGTGAGTGAAGATACTGCCAGCGCGCCTCCGGAGGCGTCCAAAACACATTTTCCGCCTTGTATTCGTCTTTATCCTCCGGGTCTGCGCCTTCTGCCTTGTCTACCTCCAGTTTCTTGTGTAGCACCTCAAAAGCGTCGGAGATATATTTCAAAAAAATAAGTCCCAAGACAATGTGCTTATATTCCGCCGCGTCTATGTTTTTTCGTAGCTTGTCCGCCGCTTTGAAAAGCTGGGCTTCAAACCGCCCGCCTCCGCCAACATCTTTCTTCTCGGATTTTTTCTTCATAATTTCTTAATCCTCCCACATTTCCGCCCCAATTTCAACCGGAAAACGCGCACAAGTTTGACCACAGATAGGTGTATATGCTTATATGTTGACAACACCCCTTACCCAGAAATTGAAGACGGGGGTAAGCCGTTGATGTAATATACCTATATGTTTTGTGATATGATAAAAACATACAGGTCGCGGGAGTTATTTAGAGGTATTTAACAATAGTTTTAACCTTTTTTATATTATGTCCACAGAAGATTCTGCAAAAATAGTGAGAGCGGCTCACGTTTATTTAGTAAATGTTTTGATTGCGAGCGGCACACCGACTGATAAAGTTTCTGGTTTCCGAGTGGAAGAACTTTCATTAGATGAAGGGACGAAAAATTATAAAGTCACATTAAGCTACGAGATGGCTGGCGATTTTCAATTTGATAAAAAAAGAGAATATAAAGATTTTGAAATAACGCCTGATGGTAAAGTTCTCTCAATGAAGATACGAAAGCCTTAATGTGTTTTTATGTATAACCTTGAAGACGTTCGGTCATATATACTGCAATTTCAACCTGCTGGCATAATAATAGATACTGATGTTTTGATGCTCTTGCTGGTAGGCGAGTATGACCCGTCATCTATAGAAAACTGTAAGTTTACGAATAATTTTTGTAAAGCCGATTTTGAGTGTCTAAAAAAAATCGTTTCGTGTTTTAATAAAATAATAATCACTCCGCACATTGTTGCTGAAATATCAAATCATTCAACAAAAGCATTTTATGGGGATAAGCACTATGCCTATTTTTATTCGTTAGCCAAGTTTTTAGAACAAGTTGAAGAAAATCTTTGCTCATTAAAATCGCTATTAAAAATGGATGTAGCGATTATTTCAGCTTTCGGATTTACAGATATGGCAATGTTTGAGATTGCAAAAAGTAGCCAAAATAAAATCCCCATACTGACCGACGACACAAACTTTCATATTCGTTTTAGGAATGCAATACCGGTAATAAAGTTGAGTGATATTACAAAACAAACGATTCGGTTCTAAAATAATTCTACAATATCATTCCCTCGTTTTTTTACTTTTACACAAACCTCTCTTTAATCTCCTCCACGTTCAACCCTCGCTCCTGCAACTGCCGGATTTCTTTCAACCTCCGAATTGCTTTTTCTTTGTCATAACGCCGGGTCAGGCGCGTGCCCGCCTGTTCAAAAGGCAAAATGCCAATCTCGCTATACCATTTGATTGTGCTGATTCTCGCGCCGGTTGCTTTCGCAAGCTCTCCGGCTCTTAACAATTTTTTACCCTGTTTTTTGCTCATAAAATCCTACTTCCTGTAATTATGATTATCGGAAGTTGGGGCTAAAAATTGACCCCACGGAAAGCCCTGTAAAATCTCGGCAAATCCGCCTTGTGCTTTATGTTATCATTATACACCTGCAGCATCTCCAGGCTCCTGTGGCGCGTGTATTGCGCAACCTCAAGCAAGTCGCCTTTATATGTTTTTATCAGCGTGGTTGTGAAATAGTGCCGGAAGCCGTGGGTAGATTTATCTATTCCCAGATTTATTAAAACATCTTTCACCATTGTCCTCAACGCTTTTGTCGTCAGCCGGTGATTTCGGCTATTATTGCTCCGGCTTACAAATAAAGCGCCGTCAGAGATTTGGGCGGTTCGTAAATAATCCTTTAGCGCCCGCGCGGTTTCTGGGTGCAAGTTTATTGATTCTTTATCATCTCTGCCCTTGCCTTGAATAAAAGCCAATCTGCCGGCGATGTCTATATCTTTAATATCCAGCCGGACAATTTCCGCTTGCCTTAATCCTTGTAACGCCAGAAGCGAAAAAATCGCCCGCAAGCGCGTATTGTGCGGAGTGGGAGACATTTGTTTCATTTTCTCTGCCAAAAGCATTATTTCTTCATCATTTAATCCCTCGCGCTTATGTTTTTTGCTTTGGCTGAATGTCTTAATGTTTTGGGTTATATCCGCCGAGAGTATGCCTTGCCTGTTTAATTCTTTCAAGAAAATTTTAGCCGTCGCAAGGTATTTATTTTTTGTTGCCACCGAAAAATCCGGCTTGCTTGCCAAATGCCGCTTAAACTCCAAGAAGCTGTTGCGGTTGAAGCCCCCGTTTTTCACAAAATCCAAAAACATTCCCACGCGATACTTATAGTCCGCCCGTGTCGCTTCATTCACATCAAGCGCATCAAACACCCGTCTGGCGTTTATCTGCGGGTTTTGAATTACCTGCGGCTGATTGATTAGGGTCTTGTTCATAGTTATTACTTACCACTTACTACTCTTTACTTACCATACTAGAGCAACGGCAAAGCCCTGTCAACTGTGGACAAAAAACGCGCCCTCCGGCACGCGCCAAAACTAGCCGTTATTGTTGAAATTATTATCAGAAAATATCCCCCATTGTTGGGTTGGCGTTTGCGTCCCACCTTTTTTTCTCTTCGTATATCTCCATTATGCTCCTGCTTGGTATCTCTACTTCTCCACTCTCATTATGTTGAGGATACGGTGGTTCTTCCGAACTCGGCAAAAGTCCGTATGCGCGTAAGGTGTCGTCATCAGGAGGGTTCTTTCTGTTGTAGGTCAATGGAGTTAAATATGGCGTTTCTATTCTTTTTTCTTTTTTTGGTGCTCTAACCAACTCGTATCCCTCTTCTGTATTTGGGTTGGGTTTTGCGTGATAACTTCCACCCCATTTTCCCCCTTCCTCAATTTTTAGCGGCCGAAATGTTATGCCCTCTCGGATTCCCATTTTCATAAAAAACTCCTGAACAACCGGACTTCCAAACACCTTGTCCGGGTGTCTCCAAACCGATTCTCCGTATCCGGCGTTTCGCAATGCCCTCGCCTTGCTTTTGAACCCACCTTGTCGCCAAAGCTCTATCGCTTTCATCTGCCTATGTGTGAGTTTTCTTATTGTTACTTTTGTTTCGTTCATAATTCAATTATATCACAATTTTCCGTGCCAATCAAAGAAAAGGAACACGCTCGTCACGCCAGACTGGCTTGCTCTCACTGTGATTTGCCCCCTTTTACGACCATCTGCGACCCAATGCGACCCTGTTTTCGGCCAATTTTTTATCAAAGATGGTCGCATTTTGGCATCCATTATTCGTAGTTTTCCGTAGTATTCCACAGTATTCCTAAGTATCCTGATAATTTCCGATAACCGCTACTTTCCGCTCACCAAGACCCCAAGCCCTAGCGCCTCCTCAAAATTAAGAGATTTGCCCTGCATCCAGTCGCAGAACGCCTCCGGCACTTCAATCGCGCCACCATTCATAACCACCGGCTTAATATCCGCCTTCGTAAAACCTTCCGGCGCGCCGCTCCCGCGCTCCAAACTCCCCACAAGCTGATTCCGCTCCTCTCCGTTCATTAAAAGCAGGTTGTGCTCTTTCCAGCGCGCCACAAAGACAAATGTCGGGTCTTGAACAATACAAGATGACCTTCCGCCGAATGGGTGAAGCAGAGTTCGCCTTGTTTTCGGCATAATCCAAATCCTCTCGCTCCCAAACCTGCCCCTATATTCCTCTGGGATTGTGATTTTCATTATTGAAACCCGTTGCTTACGTAAGAATATCCTTCCTGTTCAGGGGAAACACTAAAACTGTTCATCTGTGGCAAAAACATCTCTCCTGTTTCCTCGTTTTTCATTTCAAAAATCTTTAATAGTGAAGTATATATTTTATAATCCGGTTCTTTCTCGCCTTGCTTTTTGTATATTTCAGCAAGCGATTTGTGTATTTCCTGCCTATACTCATACACAGATTCACTAATGTCTCGTAAATCGCAATAATTACCGAGTTGCAATTTTTCGCGGCGCGCCGCGTCAATGCTTTCGTTCAAAATCCCAAACACTTCACCAAAACCCACTCCAAACAAATCTAAATCAAGCTCGTTTTCATCAAGTGGGTGGTGGTCGTTGAACGCTATCTTTGAAAACTTCCCGATTATTATGGCTGTGGTTATGGCATAAATAAAAATGGGTTCATTTTCTGCGCCAACATAGACTAATAACCGGTTATTTTCTTTTAATAATTTATAAACCTCATATCCCCACTCCGCGCAACGCGAAATCAACTCGTCGTCAGTATAATCCAAAACTTGGTCATAAACCCTCTTAAATAATTCTTGGTCGGTCATTTTTTGTTGGTCTATTTTCCCACTCAATTAGTTTCTTGGGACTCCACTTCCACGCCAATACCATAACATATAGCCCGCTCACAGCTCCGAGCATTGAAAAAAGTCCTTCTTCCTTAAATCCCCACACTTTCCGAAAGTCATCAAAGCCACTAAACACCATAACACCAAGAAATATCGCACACGCGCTCCACAAAACACGCGGCAACACATTTTTAATTTTTATCAAGCTCCGTTGAATGTTCATTTTTCCTAGCGCCCTTTTTGAAAAATAGGAATAAAGTGAACAAGAGGAGAGGAATCAAAACTACAACGACAGAAGCGCCAAGCGCCTTAAGAACCCGAAACAAATTTTCATCTATTGAGCCAACTATAATGGAAATTTTAAACTCGTTTGTTAAAAATCCTAATACAGAGCTGATAATGCCCACGAACAGAAATAAAACAAATAAAATAATTTGTGTTTTCTTTACATTTGTCGTTGGTTTTATATCAATAATCCTCTTGGCGCACCAAGTCACAAATACATAAGACATCGGAATAGAGATTATACCTCCGGCTATAATAATTACCCTGCCAACCCACTCACCCAAAAATGTGAAATAATCCATCATACCGAGCAAAACACCGGCCAGCATAATAATCAGATACCCTAAGAAAAATTCCTTGCGCCCAATAGGTATTCGGGGCACAAATGGGAGGTGGGTGATTATGTCCCTTATTCCCTCTTTTCTACTCCAAACTGATGGTAATTTCTCAACTTGAGAGGATGTAAGCACATCTTCTTTTTTGACCTCTTCCACAAGATAAAAACCAAAAGTCCTTTCTTTTTTCTTAAACTTAATTTTTTTAGCTTTAGAGTATAGAGAAATAAAAATGCTGAAAATAATTAACCAGCCCAACATTCCAAAGTTAAAAGCACGCTCTTCTTTAAGAACGAAATAAGAAAGAACAATCATAAATATCAACGCCAATCCAATGAAATAAATAGCGCCTCGCCACCACGGCATTTTAGAATAATTGATTTCCGTTTCTGTTTTAGGTGCGCCCTTTTTACGAAAAATATAAAACGGCAAAAGAATTATTGCCGCCAATAGCATTACGCCCCCAACAATAAGTATTGATTGCCACATACACTTTATTCAAATACTAATAAAGGTTGCGGCGGCTTTCCGAAAACACAAAGCCCGCCACAGGAGGGTTTTTAAGCCCCTACGCAAGTTTCCCCGCGTAACGCGTTCAACGCCCCATGACGGGTTTTCTATGTTGAACGCGATTTCCCACCATACCGCCGACAAAACGCCGAACGGGTTAGGTGTTTAATAATCCTTATTTAATTGTGCTTTCAGCATAGCAAAAACCGGTAATCTGGGGAAGTTGTGCCACCCCTACCCTCCTACCCCCCCGGGGGCTTGTCATTTTAATGGCGTTTCGGTATATTGACAATATGGTCAAACTAGTGAATCAGGCAAATTTTATATCTCAAATTAGGGTGAGGAATATCTCTGTATTCAGCGCCAAGGATATTCGGAGGCTTTTTGGCGTATCTGCCGTAGCGGCGTCTGCCCTGCTTCACAGATACAAAAAAGGCGGTTTTATCATACAGCTTAAGCGCGGACTTTATGCCTTTCCTGATTCATTGCCCCCAGATGTCTATATTGCCAACAAATTATACAGCCCTTCTTATCTGTCGCTTGAATTCGCGCTATCCTATCACCGCGTCATCCCTGAAACAGTGTATGAGCTTACCTCGGTAACAACCAAAGCCACGCGAAAGTTTGAAAGACTGGGAAAAATTTTTTCTTACCGCAAAATTAAAAAGGGTGCTTATACTGGTTATGACACCCAAACGCAGAAAGGATTCAGTTTTCATATTGCCGACGCGGAGAAAGCGTTTGTTGACGCTAATTATCTGCGATTGGTGCTCAAGCAAAAACCAATTTTACGTTTTGACAAAAAGAAAATCAACCATTCCAAAGCGCTAAAATACGCTTCTTTGTTTGATAACTATAAACTGGTAAGTATAATTAAAACAACACTAAAATGATTTCCAACGAAACTCTTGAAAAGTTAGCTAGGCAATACCAAGTAGGTATTTTCCCGAATATCGTCCGAGAATACTTCCAGCACGTTTTTCTGGGTGAACTATATAAACTAGAGGATGCGGGGAAAATGCTTTTCAAGGGTGGCACGGCGCTCCGCGTCATTTACGGCAGCCCGCGCTTTTCGGAAGATTTGGATTTTTCTCTATTCGGCGTTACCCGCAACGAAACCAAGTCATTTGTTGAAAAACTTTTTGTGCACGTTCTTGCGGAAATTGAACGAGCGGGTATTAAGGTAGAGCTTGGCAACAAGGTTTACGATACTCGCGGAGGAGAAGGATATTATGGAGTTGCGTCATTCCACGCGCTTGAATATCCTCCTATAGACGTAGAAATAAACGTATCGTTGCGAGCCGGACAAAATGCCGGTGAAGTAGACAGCATTGCTAATAATTTTGTTCCCACATACAACATCATACACTTGCCGCAAAAAGAGTTGGTGGACGAAAAGATTTTTGACGCACTAGTTCAGCGTAAAAAACCCAGAGATTTTTACGACCTTTATTTCATTATGCGCAAGGGTATGCTACTGCCCGAACAAAAGAAACATCTGGCTGAAATACAAGATACTATTGTCTCAAACGCAAAATTAGTGAATTTCCGTGGGGAACTTGGCGCATTCTTGCCAGTTGACCAACAAACCGTTATTCGCGATTTCCCGGCTATGCTAGAACGCGAACTTAAACGTCAACTTTCTTCTGCCTAGTCAAAAAGCCCCCGCGAAGGGGAGGAGCGGCAGAGTGGACTTAAAAGATTCTGGCATTTTATTAAAGGCTTGGACAAAGTAAGCTGAAGATTATGACGGATAATAAACTTAATGAATTAGAAAGCCTTAATAAAACATTGCGGCCGCCGCGTGAATTGGGCGGCGTATTTTTGCCGAGCGTCTATGAAAAGAGGTTTGATGTTGTGTTTGTGGCCGAAATGCCCTCAATGAACGAACCGGCCAATGACGAAAGTGCGGACAATTTTAATTTCGGCGTAACGGCGCGGGACAAGTTTTTTCAAGAGATGATGGTTAAATACAATGTGGCCGGAAGCTACGTGACAGATATTGTTAAAGAAAGGAGCGTGCCGGGGCAGCCAACAGCCGCAGAAATCCAAAAGTGGCTGCCGTTTTTGCTCAAAGAAATAGCCATTATCCAGCCCAAGACAATTATCGTGTTGGGCAGAAGAACTTATGTGGCGAGCTTCAAACCCTTCGTTGAGCCGGAACTTGCGGATAAAAATATAAAAATAGACTGGGTTTTTCACTACAGTAACCAAGTGCCGAGAAATAAGTTTGAGCGAAGATTTGCCAAAGTTATCGGCAAACTTGTATTATAAAGCTTATGTGGAACTTGCTTGACCATAAAGTATTGCCATACGCCATCATCATCGGAATAGCGGTATTCATTGCGGCTTGGTTTGCCTTCTCAATCTTTTTCTAAAAATCAAGCGGCTTGAGAAATAGTGAGTAGCGAGGTGGGGCGAGGTAGTAAAAATTATAAAAATCTGATGTTTATTAAATATGCCCTTGGACAATTCTCAAAATCAAGCGACAAACGCAATCTATGTTTTTATTGACGCATCTAATTTATGGGAGGCGTTCAAGGCAAAGGGTAGATTTTTAGATTTTGAGAAGACGATAAAGTATATTAAAGAAAAATTTGGCGGAACATCTATAAAGGCTTTTTACTATACGGCTTATCCGGCAGAGGGCACAAGAGATTACAGTTTGGACGGCAAACATAAATTTTTTACATACCTAAAAAAGGCATTGGGATTCGCAGTCATAAAGAAGGAGCTGAAAAGAATCAGTGTAATAAATGAGCACGGCGAAGCAATAGAAGAAAAAGGCAATATGGACGTAGAGATGACCATAGATGCTATGCTTCATTTCAAAAAATATGACACGGCGGTTTTCTTTACTGGAGATTCCGACTTTCTGGCGCTTGTAACCTATCTAAAGAATCACGGGAAAAAGGTTTTTATCTTTTCTTCAGAAAACAACGTGTCGCAGGAGTTGAGAACTGGCGCGGATGGCTATACTGATATTTTGGATATTGATGGTGTCTGGGGCAAAGAGTTAAAGCACAGAGCCGAATTAGAAAAAGAGAGTAGATAAAAAGTAACCCTCCTCGCGGAGGGTTACCCTTGGATGTTATACCCTTTCAGTTATGACTAACCGAAAGACATTGTCAGTATAGCAAGCCCCAGTAATCCGTCAACCGGGGTGGGGATAAAAAAAGTGAGTAATAAGGCGGGATAGTTTTTTGCTAAGATAAATCTACATCGTTAGCCTCAAATCTGGCACATAAATATACTCATTTTGCCGTTGTATAATGGTTCTAATGTCCTCTACAATGCGACCCCAAACCAGAGACCGCTTTGCGGTCACGGTTTGGGGTAGGTCTGAACCGTGCTGTGCTCTGGTTCAGACCACCCCGAGCTGATACCATTTTCATATGTATTATGTGTATGTCCTCAAAAGTAAAAAGAAAGATTGGTTGTATGTTGGTTTTTCAGATAATTTAAAGAGAAGGTTTAAGGAGCATCAAAACGGCCTTTCAGTCGCAACGAGACCATACAGACCGTTTGAGCTTGTATTTTACGAAGCATATAAATCCAAAAGGGACGCCCAAAAACGAGAGATCTATTTTAAAACCACCAAAGGTAAAAGAGCGCTAAAGTTAATGTTGCAAGAAAGCTTACTTTAGCTTTGCACACCCCATCGTGGAGTAAGAACTTTTTAGTAAATAATAGCGAACAGTTGGGTGGTTGTTAGCTTGGCGTTGATAAAAACACCATTCCAGTGCTAGCATTGGTTCGGAAGGAGTTATTAAATGTGGTCTTTTTATTTTAACCACGGTTCTCAATGGATTATAGATAATCTTTTCAAAGAGGGATTTATATCTGAATACTTTGGGAGAGGCAAGTTAAAGTGGCATATTATCAACAAAACTCCCGAGAAAATAGAAGGCTATTTTCAAAATGAAGACGGCAAGCCGATCGTAAAGCACGTTATTTTATTGGAGAACAACGAGATTGTGCGAGTTGGTTTTTACGACCCGAGCACGGGTAAAAGCTACTGGATTTATAAGTGGAGAAGAGTAAACGAAAATCTACTTGAAGTAGAAAGAGAAAATGTGAAGGGTGAAAAGATTGTCTATACTGTTGAGGCAACAAGAAACGACGCCGACAAAGCGGTCTCTTGTCTAGTTCAGTTCCCAAACCTGCTCCAGATTGTGACGCTAGAATATAATCCAAACGGATTATTGATTAGAGAGAACATCAGTTGTCCCAAAGATCCACAAGAAGAAGGAGTTTTGGAATACGAGTATGATGATGGTAATATTGTTGCACAAAAAGCTTTTTGCAAAAACAGATAAAATGTTAAAGATTTAACCGTCCGGCTTTCCGGCGGTTTTTTTATCCAATAAAAAGCTTCAAACTTGTCCCACGATTTCGTCCGCTTGCAAAAATTATAGTTTTGTGTTATCCTAATCACCAGACGTTGGTAGTTTTTTGATATTAAGTTTCCATAAAAGGAGGCAAAATGGATCTTGTTGTTTCTGCCGAAAAAGTTGAACAGCCGCCTTTGTTGCCAAATGACAACAACGAACTGCATGTGGCTGTTTCCAGCCTTTCTATTGGTGGTGCCGAGCGGATTGTTATTGATTGGGCAACGCGCATTTATCCAAGGTGGAAAACGAATCTTATCGTTTTGCGCGATCGTGAGAAAGAATGGCCGGTGCCATCTTTTATCAGGGTTATGCGGCTTCATAATAAACAACGGATTGAACAACTTCGTTCTGTCGGTAAAAAGATCGCGGCCAGCAACAATCCTATATGCGTTTGCCATTTGCTGAACAAAAAGGAGCGTGACGCATTGGCAGAAAGCGGCGTTTATGCGATTCCTGTTTTACATAACGCTAAGGCCGGATGGCTGGAAGACGTCTCTTGCATTTCGGGTGCACCTTACGCAATCGCGGTTTCAGATGCTTGCGCCAGAGATTTGCGAGAAAACGGTTGGGATGGCCCCGTATCCGTGATACGGCATATTCCTCCGTTAAAAAAATTTGCGCCTGATGCGAGAGAGCGTTTCCGAAAATCCTGGAATGTTCCGCAAAACGCCACCGTGATAGGAATGGTTGGGGCGGTAAAACCGCAAAAAAATTATCTTTTTGCATTGCGTGTATTGAAAACCTTACTTAAATATCGCGACGCATACCTCGTGATTATTGGCGGACCGGTTAATAAAGAAAACGGACGTGCGTCATGGGAAGAAGTCGTCGGAGAAGTGCACAGTTTAGGTTTAAGGAGTAAAGTTGCAATGCCGGGATTTATTCCGAACGCTGCTTTGTGCCTGCCAGCCTTCGATGTAATTTTAAACACAAGTCGCTACGAAGGTTTAAGCATCGCGACACTTGAGGCGCTAATCCACGGCTTGCCGGTGGTTGCAAGCAAAGTGGGCGGACAGGGAGAGCTTGGAGGGGATGCTCTTATTCTTATACCAGAAGGAGCATCGGTGGAGCAATGGGTTTCCGCTTTAGAAAAGAGTTTTTACAAAAAGTTTTCCAGGCCAAAGTGGGCAAGTTTCTCCGCTCACAAATTATGGACGCTGGCCAGCCTGGCAAAGCCAGTAGCAACGAACGGCAAAATTCTTTTTGTTACCGCCAACTTAAATTCCGGGGGCGCGCAGCGATCTTTGGTGAATCTTTCCAAGAGCCTCAAGGGTAAACTCCAATTAAAAATCGTTGTTGCCGGTAATACGACAACTTCTTATTTTTATGAGGAGTTAAAAAAGGCAAACGTGAAGGTAATGCGAGCGGCTGATTCCTGGGACGCGTTTTCGTATTCGGAAAATATTGTAAGAGAGATTTGTCAAGAACAAATTGGCACAGTATGTTTTTGGAACGTTGATGCGAGAGTTAAACTTCTCTTGGTAAAAACGCTTGGTTTCTCGGAGGTGCGCTTTATTGACGTAAGCCCCGGAGATTACCTGTTTGACGAGATGGGAAGTACTACTGAATTTCAGCAAATGATTTCTTTTACAAAAAGTGACTATTATAAGCGGCTGGACAAACTAGTTACAAAATACCATGGCCTAGGTCCGCGAGAATGTTGTGGAAAAACCGTGGTCATTCAAAACGGAGTTCCAAAGCCGCCGAATGTAAAAACCGATTACGCGATACGCGGCGCCCCGCGAATTGTGGTAAACGGCAGGATAGCTCCATCAAAGTTTATTTTGGAAATTATCGCCGCAGCCAAGTTGTTGTGGGAAAAGATTCCGCTTGCTGAGTTGCATTTTTTTGGAGCCGCCGAGCACTATCATCGAGACTATGCCAGGGCGGTGTTTGAATTGGCGGAGCCCGAAATAGGCAAAAGGATTTTTTTTCACGGCCTGAACTTTGAAGTTGTTTCCGAATTAGCTGATTTTGACGGTTGTGTGGTGCTCGGACAAAATCAAGGCTGCCCGAATTCATTACTGGAGGCGTTGTCAGTGGGGTTGCCAGCTATAGCTAATGATGACGGTGGCGCAAGAGAGCAGGTTGCTCATCGCCGGACCGGTTTTTTGATAAAAAACCGCGATCCGAAAGAATTGGCCGATGCGCTTTTGAAGATTTTAACAGACAGACGCTTGGCTCAAGAACTCGGCCTGGCTGGAAGAGCACATGTTGAGACGCAGTTTTCCATGGAGGAGATGTGCAAAAAATACACTTCTCTTTTTGGAACGCAAGCGCTCGAAGTAAACACGTTTTGGGAACGTGTTTGCCGGAAAACGAGTTCGTGGTTTTCCAAACAAACTACAATCGAAAAGGAGGAATTGCAATGGCGTTGAAAAATGAAGGCTTTGGTCGTTATGCGGTGGTTTGCGATGATCCGTATCGCAGAGGATGCGGCGAACAGGTCGGGCCTTATTTTGGCCACAATCGCGCAGTACGAATTGCGGAAGAAAGTAAGTGGTATGTGAGCGAAGCTACCGATAAACATTCATGCCCAACCTGTATGGGTTTGCACGGCATGACGGTGGAAAAGAAATTAGCAAATGGGAGCATGACAAGAGAAGAAGCGGATAATTCTAGCGACCCGTTCACCGCTGCGTTCATCGCTATGGCTTTTGGCGGCGATCCTCTTACGGCAGGACTAATAACAATGTTTACGGGTAGCACGTCTTTGGGAATTATTGCCGGAATTATGGCTGGCGACCATACGACTCATTCCGAAGAGAAGCCATTTGAAGAAGGTGGCGGACAATTCGGAGGAGGTGGGGCTTCTGCGGCATTTGATGACCCACAAACGAATCCGAACATATCCAATGTACCAGAAAACGTGTCTGAGAAGGCTGAAGAAACTACCCAGCAAGGCTCTCCGGTAATCGTAGATCCTTTCGAGTCAAGACAAGAATTGAACGAGTCAGAAGCGTCTCAGCCAGATGTTAAGGCTGAATCAGAAACCTTTCAGCCGCTCGCTGATAGTTCAGACGGTCCAGCAGGTACTGACACAGATACGGGCACATCTTATTAAAAAATCGTAAAAGCAATTTACCCGTTACGTATTAACGTAGCGGGTTTTTTTATCTAACAAAACAGGCAGACCCCGTTGTTATTTATTTTAAAAATGCTATCTTCTGGGTAGATTTGGAACCGAATATGCTTTTTGGAAAAATTACTGATCCGGCGTTTGAAAATAAAATTGCGGTGCAAGATTTGATTACCGGCATGGTGCTGACTTGCGGCGGATTAAATCGCGAAACGGCGCTGGCGGCTGGAATTTTCAGGGCTTTTTACGCGCAAAACGGGAAAACCGTAAGCTTATTGCTTGAAGGCGGTGTAAATTTTATTGTCGCTTACTTAGGAGCGTGGCGCGCCGGCGGAACGCCGCACGCCATAAATCCGGGTTCGGCGCCCCAGCAGATTATTGCTGACATGAAGCTTCGGCATGCCGAAATTTTGGTCACCGAAGAAAAATTTCTGTGGGACGACGAGGCATCCGAGCCAAGCCAATTTTTAAGAAACATCCGGCAAGAGTTTCCTGAACTTAATATTTTTGCGGTAAAAGATCCGAAAGCTGTCAGAGCAATGCCGCGGCAAATTGAAGAAACCGAAAAAGGCGGCGGCTGGCTCGGGACTTACGGCTGGCGGAAAATAATGAATTTTACGGAGCCATACTTCGGCGCATATCACAACTCGGAAGGTTTGGCCAAACTGTTGGCGGACGCTCGCGATCTTATTCAAACCTACCAGCTGAATGGCGGAGACCGCGCATTCGCGGCAGAACATCTCGCGGACGCGTTTGTAAGGCTGAGAACGCTTTACCCGATGATTATGGAAGGGGGTGAAATAATTTTGACGCAAATTGCACGACCAGATCCTACAAATTTCCTGAAAGCAGTCGACCGCTCGTATGCCACTTACGCAACCGTTAGCTCGCAGTTTTTTAAAGAAATGATCAAGCATCCCATGCCGGAAAAAACGCCGAGAAAATTTTTTCGGTTTTGCATCGTAGACGCCAACTGGATGACCGAAAAAGAACGCCTCGCTTTGAGGCATTCTATCTTTTATTGGCACAAAAATGAAAAAGGCAACTACATTTTAAAAACCGTCCGCGACTAGCCGGGACGGTTTTATTTTTTTGTTTATTTTTTCTTACAATCCTACTTTTTTATAAAATACGTTCTTGTTTCTGTATGAATATTTTTAACTTCTGAATGTATGCGTGAAAACTAACGTCTTTTTTTACAAAAGGAACGATGTCTCTGAATTGCTGGTAGGCGTTTACCAACATTGGGTTGAATTTTTTTCTGGATACGCTTATCTGCTCTTTTTTTAGCCGCAAGTCAAACGCCTGAAGAGCGCATATCAAAGAAACTGCTACTAAATTTTCCAGAATTCCAACGGCGCGGTATGTTTCTATGGCGGATTGAAAAGCCAAAGAAACAATGTCTTGATTCTCTCTTTCTGTAGGCACCGTAAGCGGTGAAATAGCTGTGACCCCGGAAAGCGGTGTGGTCAAGGCGGTAGAGAGAAGATTTAATCCTTTCAGTCCGTTTTGAATGCCGTCTTGCCGGTAGACAAGGTTGGCCCCTAAGCCGTTGTTCTTATTTTCATCAAGCAGCCGGTTTACTATCGCGTGAAGCCACTTTGCGGCTTTACCTATTTCAACGCGCGTCCAATCCATGCGGCTGGCGATATCTCCTGCATAAAAATTGCCGCTATGGCTGATACGTTGTTTGTGAGGGTCAATAAGCGGATTGTCATGAGCACGGTTCAAAACCGTGTTAATTTTTTCTTCAGAAATCTTTAATACATCCAGCAGAGAATCCAAATGTTGAGAAGCGCATCTGCCAAGCGAGTAAGCGTCTTGCAGAGGTATATTCCTCCGGTTTCCCCTCCTTGCTTTTTCGGCATCCAGTAAAAGAGGGTTGGGGTGATTCAGTTGGCACACTTTCTCTGCAAATTTTACCGCCCCGCTTTCCGGTCCGCTGCGCAACTCTTGCACATAAGGCGAAAAGTCCTCGTCAAAACACCTGACTGCCTGCGCTGAAAATGAGGCAATTAGCGCCAGAAGTTCCACAACTTTTTTTAATTCAAAAATCGCCAAGGAAGCTATAGACACGCAGAATGACACGGAATTTATTATAGAAAGACATTCCTTAGGGCGTATCTTATAAAGAGGTTCAAAACCAAATTTGAAATAAGCTTGCGGCAACGGCATAATTCCGGACGGAGTGTAACAAGACAGGGTATCATCCGCAAAACCGCCAAAAATAAAATTGGCAATATACGCGGAGGGAATTAAATCCCCGCTGGCGCCGACGGATCCGAATAACGGCACAAGCGGTATAAGACCCAGTTTCAGCGCTTCCGCTTTCTTTAAAATCAGAGTACGGCTTACACCGGAATATCCCAACAACAAACAATTGATTCTGGCCAGCATTGCTCCCTTTATTATCGGCATTGGCAGCAATTCATCTGAAATGCTCGCTCCGCACAACAAAGAGCGAATCAGGTTTCGTTGAAGTTCTTCCATTTGCTCCGGCTGCACAAGCAGCGAAACATCTTTGCCGAAGTTGGTATTAACTCCGTACAGAAAATAATTTTGCGCGAGCTTGTCATTAAGCAATTTTTCAGATTCATCTACAGCTGCGGATATTTTTATTTCCATGGGCTTATTAAAAAGAGCCACCATGACCAAATCCGACAGCGTAAGGTCTTTTCCGGTCAATAATACTTTTGCGGAAGTTTTCACAACAGCCTCCTTACAATTGACCTTGTCAAAACATCTGATTTGACTATATAATGCCCATAGAAGAAATTGCAATCCCCCGATGGACTCGGGGTAAAGGAGGCATAAATGGAAAAAGTTATGACCGTTTACCAGATGTTTGAAAGAAATTATAGTATGTTGGGAGACAAGAGCCGGGACAAAAAGGCTTTGATGTTTGTTCCCGACGGTCTAGATTTATGTAACCCTACAGAGAACTGCAGAGGAAGAGGTACAGCGCCCAAAACCTACTTCGGCATGTTTAACGAAATAGGCTATTATTCCAAAGTTTTGGGACAAGCTGGAGTTCAAGAAGAAGACAGAGTGTTGTTGTGCTTACCAAATGTGCCGGATATGGTGAGTTTATATTTGGCTGTTTCAAAACTCGGCGCCACGGCAGTTCTGGTCAATCCTCTGTGGCCGGTGGAGAGGCAAAACAAAATTATAGAGGAAACCAAGCCTAAGGTTATTGTTTCGGAAAATACTTTGCCGGAATTGAAAATTAACGCAATCTCTTCAATTGAGGGCGGGCATATTGCTCAAGCCGAACCGGATAAGACCGCAGTAATTCTTTTTTCATCCGGCACTACCGGCGAACAAAAAGGCGTTGAGTTGACTCAAAATAACCTTTTTCAAAACATACGGCACACAAACGCTTTTACCGGCATGACTCAAGACGATCGAGTTCTGTGCGTTGTGCCGCTTACACATTGTTTTGGACTTAATTTCGTTCTTGGGGCATGTTTTTATACGGGCGCCACGTTGGTGCTTCACGAAAAATTCAACCCCAAACAGCTCTTGGATTCGCTGATATACAATAAGGTTTCAATGTTTTTTGCTCCGCCGACAATTTATAACATATATCTTGAGGAACCGGCCGAAAGTTATTATTTTTCTTCTGTGAGATATTTTTTCTACGCCGCAGACACGCTGTCGTTGGTAAACCTAAAAACGTGGGAAAAACATTATGGCAGAACAATCTATACAGGCTGGGGGTTAACGGAAACAACTCCGTTTGCGACCTCAAATCATCCCGGAAGCGGTTATAAGCGTTGTAATCCACGCAGCCCCGTGCCAAGCGTAGGCAAACCAATTCCCGGGGTTGAGGTAAAAATAATTGACAAAAATGGACGACCGCTGCAGATGACAGACCAAGAACAAGATCGAGACGGCCTTCGCAATAAGTATTGCGGAGAGGCGTGTGTCCGCGGACACAACATAATGAAGGGTTATTTAAATCGGCCCGATGATCCTGCGATTGATTCTGATGGCTGGCTTCACACCGGAGATGTCGGGTACTTGGACTTTGAAGGGCATCTTTTTATCGTAGACAGAATTAAAGATATCATTATCGTGGGCGGGTACAAAGCTTTACCTTCGCACATTGAAAACGCAATACGACAGCATCCCGATGTGGCAGACGCGTGCGTTGTTGGTATTCCACATAAAATAATGAATGAAGTTCCAAAAGCCTTCGTCGTGCTCAATGCGGGCAGAAAGGTCGCGCCGGAAGAAATAATGGATTTCGCTAACCCAAAACTTCCCAAATATGAACAAGTTCGTTCTGTTGAGTTCATTGATAAGCTCCCGCGCAATCCTTCAGGAAAAATTTTGAGACGGGAATTGCGAGAGAAAAAGTAAACCCCTACACCGTTATGGTGTGGGGGTGAAAGGGGCGATCCGCCAGCCAGCGGAGCCCCTTTTTATTTTTTGCTTATCCAGGAAGGCTTGCGGCAATTTAATATCAAATCTTTTGGGTGGCCGGTATACGGCTTTATATCAAGCACCGGCGTGTTTTCATGCGCATCAATGCCGTCAATTTTTAAAATATTTTTCCGACGACTGACCAATCTGACAATACTCAATCCTATCGGATTTGGGCGGAAAGGCATTCTGGTAGCCAACACCCCCTTCAAGCTGTTGGTGGTGCACGGTTTCATTTTCTTAACGTGGCGCTTTTCCGCTGTTACTTTGTGCATCCAAAACAAAACCACAATATGTGAAAATCCGCTTATTCCGGCGAGCGCTTCGTTCCACTCCGGAGAAATCTTAATGGTTGATTTATCAAAAATAACGCCTATCGGTTTCAAATACATTAGCTTGTGTCAGTATTTCTGTTTTTAGTCCTAGCACGCCGAATACTTAGTTGCAAATTTTGGAAGTACGTGCTAACGTGCACGCAGATTAAACAAATGGGGCGCGCGGTATGCCGAAAGAAAACTTGAAAATAGCAACTCTTACAATTGGCAACTTCAAGCCGGTCACACTAACGAAGGGGCTACAGCAGATTAATACTTTGGACGCAGACCTTTTTGTTGAAATTGATAGGCATCTGGATGAGATTGAAAAAGCCGGAGGAGTTAAGGTTGTTGTTTTTACTGGCATTAATCCACAGGGATTTTATCCAGTATTCTGCGACGGGATAGATCTCACGTTTTTGGCAAAACTGAAATTTTTAGATTTTGGCGAAGACATGAGGCGCGAGGTTGAAAACCACCGCACGGGCATCAGAGTACTAAATCGCATAGCAAAAATGAATCAATACTTTGTTGCACGCATCAACGGCCACTGCATCGGCGGCGGATTGGAATTTGCTTTGGGGTGCGATTATTTAATATCAGTGCCGAACGTGCTGATCGGCTTCCCGGAAGGAAAATATGGCTTGCTGCCCGGCTGGAATGGACTTCAAAGTTTGGCAAACAAAATTGGGAAAGATAAAACACTAGAGCTTTATTTTGAAGGTTTTTTTGAGCAGTCAGGAAAGCATCCTTTCAGAAACGGTATTGTAAAAGCAGAAGAGGCGCTGGCGCTAGGAATTGTGGATGAAATTGTGCCTTCTTTGGAAGAGATGGACTTGAGAATCACAGAAATTTCAAACGAGTTTACAAATGGCAAACGCTACCGCAGATCAAAACCGGAACTTAGAGCCTACAAAATGATGCCGGAAAAAGAAATTTAAAAAGGGATACGCAACGTATCCTTTTTTATTGCGCCGAATTACAATGCGTGCTATAAGTGGTTTAGACTGCGGCAAACAAGGAGAACATATGGCTCATTCAAAAAAACATACTGTTATTGTCGGAGCGAAAAGGACGCCAGTTTTGAAAGCAAGAGGAAAATGGCACAATGTTTCGGCAATTGATTTGGGGGCTGCTGTTATTGGCAGATTGCTCAAAGGCAAAGTGCCGGAGCCGGATCAGGTAATTATGGGGACTTTTGCGAATCCGCGCGAATGGCTAAACCCAGCCAAAGCAGCCTGCGCGACCGCCGGATTTGAACACCTAAATGCTTTTACGGTCAATACGGTTTGTAATTCAGGCCTTGTGGCCGCGATTATCGGCGACGCTTTTATCAAGGCTGGCGCGGAAGATTGCGTGATGGCCGGAGGCATGGAAAATCTCCTTTCTTTATCGGACAAAGAAATACTGTCGCTTCTCCGTGATCCGCAAACAGGAGAGATGACGTGGCATGCCGGAGACTGGTGCGCGCGAACTTACGGAATAAGCCGCAAAGACCAAGATGACTTGGCGGTTGAAAGCTACAAAAGAGCGCGGACGGCGTACAGGCGTTTTGCGTTCGGAGAAGAAATTGTTCCGTTTAGAGGACAAGGAGTAGATGAAGAGCCATTTTGGAAAGTAAATGAAGAGATGATCCGCGGCGCGGAATTGGTTGAGGGATGCGAAACTATAACAGCGCTCAACGCTTCAAAAAACGCAGGGGGCGCTGCGGCGGTGATGATGACCAACCAGAAAACTTGCGGAAAATATGGTCTTGAGCCGCTGGCTTATATTGTAAGCTGCTCATCGGTCGCTTTGGGCGGAGACTGGAAAAAATTTACCATAGCTCCTCCATTCGCCATCTTGGAAGCCATTGGGAAAGCAAAGCTGTACATGGAAGACATTGATTTTTTTTTCATCAATACAGCTTTTGGGTCCGTCACAATACACGCAAGCCGCGAACTGGGGATGCCGCTTGAAAAAATCAACCCAAACGGTGACGCCGTGAGCATCGGGCACCCAATTGGCGCAAGCGGCGCGAAGCTTTTGGTGGAAGCCGTCTGGGCGCTTAAAAAATTAAACAAGCGCCATGCAGTAATCAGCCTCTGCAATGCGCCCGGTGAAGCCGCGGCGATGGTTATCAAAAACGCCATGTTTTAAAACCACCCAAAAGGGATGATTGCCATCCCTTTTTTATTTTGCTAGTTTTGGGGCAGAAAGGAGAAATTTGTGCTCATTGAAAAACCGCACGTAGGAAAACTGGCGCGTCCGGTTTATTTTGTTGCCGGCGGCATGACGGATTTCAGAAAACGGCACGAAATGAAAGCGGAGGAATTGATTTTGCAAGCTACGCGCATGGCCGTGCTAGAAAATCATTTAAAAGTTGACGGTGTCGCGAAGTTTAAAAAGAGAGTGTCGTTTGGCGTATATGGACAGTTCGCTGACCATTTTAGCGACCAACTTTTGTTCGCCGCCAAAGCGCACGATTATCTTGGCTGGGAACCAATAGGAAACATTGAAATAAAAACCGGCGGCGCGACGGGCGGATCCGCAATTGTGGCGGCGGTGATGGCGGTGGCTTCGGGGCTTCATGATGTGGTTTTTGTTGCCGGATGCGAAATAATGGATGAGGTTTCCACAAGACAAGGCAACAACTATATCGCCCACGCGGCCTGCAAGGATTTTGAATGGCGCCATTCGCGCTCTTACACAAATTATTACAATCTCATGGCGACCGACTATATGAAGCTGCAGAAAGACCGAGGTTTCAGCAAAGAACTTTTACGAACCGCGCTTTCCAGAGTTTCCGTGAAAAATCACCATTATGCAAAATTCAATCCATTCGCTCAAGCGCCAGCTGATTATTCCGAAGAAGAAGTAGCAAATTCCATGCCCGTCACAGAACCGTTGCGAATTTTGGATTGCTGTTTGATGAGCGTCGGGGCGGCTGTGTGCATTATTGCTTCGGAAGAAGCCGCGTATCAATTGACTGAAACACCAATTCTTATTGACGGAGTCGGCGCCGGTTCAGATACGCTACGAACAGGCGATCGCCTGCCGCGGCCGGTACTGCTTCTGCCTCACGAAAACGAGGAGATGTATAAAAATTTTACCAACTGGCCTGGTTTTACAAGTTTTTTGGCAACGCGCTACGCCGCTTACGTCGCGTACCATATGGCCGGCATTCAAAATCCTTTGGAGGATTTTGATCTGGCGGAAACGCACGATGCTTTTACTATTTCAGCTTTGCAAAGCTACGAAGACCTCGGTTTCCGCCAATACGGAATGGGGCACGATTTTATTCTTTCCGGAGACGCGTGTTTCGGCGGCAAGCTGCCGGAAAATTTGTCGGGCGGGCTAATCGGATGCATGCACTCTGTGGGAGCTACGGGCATCATGCAAGTGATAGAAATCGGCTGGCAACTGCAAAACAAGTGGAATCATTTTCACGCCGACCCCGCTATTTGGGCGCGCTTCGGCAAAGAAAAACCTGCTGATTTCCGATCGCTTCAAGTGCCGAACGCCAAGCGCGGAGTGGCGGTCAGCCATGCCGGTACCGGTTCGCACGTAACAGTGCATACACTAAGGAGACCGTGATGAAAAAAGGGGTGATAACCACAAATCCGTTGCGTATTCGCATCCCAAGAACCGTTGAGCATGTTCATAACTACGGTAAAATTTCGCGGTATTTTCGCGAGTTGGCTCAACATCGTGTTTTAGCGACTTCCTGTGTTAATCCAAAATGTTTGCGCCCGAAAACGTATTTGCCTCCGCGGGCGGATTGTCCGGAATGTTGGGAGCCAATGGAATGGAAACTGGTGGGCTCCGACGGAACCAAGGGAAAAATTGCCACTTTTTCGGTTGTCCATTATCCCGGCGCCGGATATGAAGAAGATATCAAGCGCGTGGGCAGCAAATTGCCGTCAATTATTGTTTATGTGGAGTTTCCCGGCGCAGACACCAAAATTATGTCTCGTTTGGAAAATTGCGACCCGAAAAACGTTTTTATCGGCATGGAAGTTGAAGCAAGATTTTGGAAAAATACCGCCATTCGGCAGAGAGCCACCCATACCTGTTTGGATTTATATTTTGTGCCAGCATAGCCTCCGAAATACGGGGGCTTTTTATGTTTTAGTGTTTTCTGTATTTTTCCCGAATAACGGGATAAAAAACAACAGCAAAAGCTAAAGCGATTATTGCTAAGATTAAATAAAATAGGTCCATGGTTTTATTCCAGATTTTTAACCAATAAAACGCTGATCGACCAAAATATTAGTGCGAGTGGCACAACAATTGAGGCAACGCAAACTTGTGACCACGTGTGTTTTATAATAACGCCTTCGGCCTGTATTGCAAAGCCTCCAGAATATGGAGGCTATTTTTCTTGACAAAAGTTAGATTATTTGCTTAATTGATAACAGAAAAAGGAGGACTTGTGAAAATTTTAGTGTATGCGGCACGCGTAATAAAAAGGTTCTTTTATGTTTTTTTGGACGTTAGCGGAATCGCGCTCGGTATCTTTCTTTTGGTTTTAGGGTTTTGGATGGCGGCAGGCTGGGTTGTCTCGCCGATAGTCGGCCTGATAACGCTGTTTTTGGGGTTATGCGCTGTTTTCATCCACGCAGGCCACTATTTCCAGCTTCGTATTTCAAAATGGCTCTTCGGGAACGACTATTTTTTGGTACTTGACAAAAAATGAGAGAGCTGCTAAACTCACGGCAGAAGAAATTTCCTACTCTGACCCCTCAAGTGCAACGCTTGAGCTTTTTTTATTTAACCCAATAATTTGATTGTTTAAGAAAATATTTTGCATAAACCTGTCCGACCGGCAGGCGGGTTTGAATTGATTGTTGACCAG
>Ga0209542_10002753_pt1 | contig 38805 bp, 36 predicted proteins | sample RifCSPhighO2_01_FD_184028 | JGI IMG/M metagenome (GOLD analysis project Ga0209542, IMG submission 184028) | Soil microbial communities from Rifle, Colorado - Rifle CSP2_plank highO2_0.1 (SPAdes) (version 2) | ecosystem: Environmental > Terrestrial > Deep subsurface > Rock core/Sediment ... | reverse complement strand
TAAAATCTCTAAAAGAAGGGGGATGTGATAACATTGCATGGGGCATAGAGTCTGGAGATGAAGAATATAGAAAAAAGGTTTTACATAAATTCTTAAATGATGATCAGATAAGAGAAGCTGGAAAGTTGTTGAAAAAATATAAGATCAAATTCTCAACATACAATATGTTTGGCATGCCTGGTGAAACCTTAGAACAGGCTTGGAACACTATAAAGATCAATGCACAGATAAAACCGGATTATCCATTTAGTACAGTGTTTCAGCCATATCCAGCAACAGAACTAAAAAACTATGCTCAAAAAACAGGCGTTTTAGATGAAAGTTTCGATGTAAATAATATCGGAATGATGCATGATGGGAGTTATAATCCAATAAAATTAAAAAATAAGAATGAAATAATTAATCTACAAAACTTCTTTTGGGTTTTAGTAAGATTCCCCAAATCTAGACATCTTATTCGGCCGCTGATTGGAATGAAACCAAATAAATTATTCAATTATGTAGAAAAATTTTCTTCCGGATGGGTCAAGTTTAATCTTTTCGGAGCAGACATAAGGCACAGCCTAATTCTAGCTTTAGGGTTAAGAAAAAAACTTTGAGAATCAATTGCTCTTAGCCAATTTTATATCCTCGTCAACCATCATTTTTACAAGCTCGTTAAAAGAAATCTTTGGTTTCCATTTCAATATTCTTCTAGCTTTCGAAGCATCACCAAGAAGTTCATGAACCTCCGCAGGTCTGTAAAATTTAGGATGTTGAACTACGAAAATTTTATCCTTCTGTTTTTTAAACCAATCAATTTTTTTATCTGCTTCTTCTTCAGAAAGATTAGATAGATCAATCAGTTCATATTTTATTCCTGCATGTTTAAATGCTAAATCAATAAACTCTTGGACAGAATGATTTTCACCAGTAGATATAACAAAGTCATCTGGCTTTTCTTGCTGCAACATCAGCCACATAACTTCAACATAGTCTCCAGCAAATCCCCAATCCCTCTTTGCATCTAAATTTCCAAGCACTAAAATATTTGTTTTACCTTGTTTTATTTTCGCTATTGTAGATGAGATTTTTCTTGTTACAAATTCAAATCCCCTTCTAGGAGATTCATGATTAAAAGCAATTCCAGAGCAGGCAAATAAGTTGTAGCTTTCTCTATAACTCCGAGTAAGATCAAAACCAGTAACCTTGCTTACGCCATAAGGGCTTCTAGGATAAAACTTTGTATCCTCTGTCTGGGGGATATTCTGCGCATTTCCAAACATCTCAGAGCTTCCAGCAAAATAGAATTTACAATTTGGTGTTTTTTGTTTTATTGCCGATAGTACATGCAAAACTCCGTTTATATTGATATTAAATGTTGAATGGGCGTCTTCAAAAGATTCCTTGACAAAACTTTGTGCAGCTAAGTGATAGCATTCATCAGGTTTAACTTTTTCAAATATATCAAAAACGCTAGCATAATTCTCAATAGATCCCGGATGTAAAATTATTTTTTCATTAATATGATGAATCCTCCTTAGTCTCTGTTCAGGGTCTTCTAATGCAGTTCTCCTAACTATTCCATGAATTTCATATCCTTTTTCAAGTAAGAACTCGGCTAGATAACTTCCATCCTGTCCAGTTATTCCGGTTATTAATGCTTTTTTCATATCAACATTCTTTCTCATCGTAGTTGTTTATAATCTTAGGTATCGGCAAAAGTAACTAAACTTTCCACATCTATTTTATAACTACGACATATGCGTAGTCCTTATAGACCTCCGATTCCACAAATTGTTTTTGCATGTTAAACACTCTGGTTTTTCCCTTCATCTAAGTGTTACGGGCTTATACAGATGCAAAAGTTACACACAATCATAATCATAAAGCCAAAATTAATTTTATAAACCTTTGGATTAATATAAACTTATGAAAGCTTTAGTAACTGGAGCAACAGGATTCGTTGGAAATTATTTAATTGAAGAGTTATTAAAACACAATTATAAGATCACTTGTCTCGTAAGAAAAGAAACTAAACTCCATAATCAGAATAAGATAAACCTTGTTCTTGGCAACATAACAAATAAAGAGAGTGTTGATGAAGCTGTGAAAGGAAAAGATATCGTTTTCCATTTGGTCGGCATAGGCAATATTAGCGCGTTATCAAGAGATAGTTATGAGAAATTTAGAGAGGTAAACGTAGAAGGTACAAGAAATGTACTGGATGCATGTAAGAAATATAAAGTTAAGAAAATAATCTATTTGAGTAGCACAGCAGCGATGGGATTGATTAAAAAATCGGTTATTAATGAAAACGATATTTGCAATCCAAAAACGCCCTATCAAAAAAGCAAGTACGAATCAGAACAATTGATAAAAGGATATATTCAAAGATATAATCTTCCAGTCATAATTCTTAGACCAACCATGATCTACGGTCCAAGAATGAAGCACGGTCAGATTCTAAAGATTTATAAATTAATGAAAAGGGGGTTTTTCCCATTTGTAGATGGTGGTAATGCAACTATTCCGGCAGTACATGTGAAAGATGTAGTAGATGCAATCATGGCTGCAGCTAAAAATGGTAGAATTGGTGAAACATATATTCTTGCCAGTGATGATAATAAAAGTTTAAGAGAAATAGTTAGCATAATCAAAATAAAAGGAAATCTGAAAGTTGTTAAAATAAACATGCCTAAGTCATTTTTGAAGATACCAGTTTTTATTTTGCAAAATATAAGTCTAATAATAAATATAAATCCCCCGATGACTTTACAAAGATTAAACTCATTTACTTTTAACAGGGTATTTGATATCTCAAAGGCCAAGAAAGAATTAGGATGGACACCAAAAATTAAATTTGAACAAGGATTAGAGGAAACAATTAATTATTTAATGAAAAATGATGTTAGCAAAGATTAATAAATATTGTCAATCATTTTCTGATTATGAACCTTCTGAAAAATAAAGAGCTTATTCCAAAGCTTGTAACATTTAGACTAGCTAAGAAAAGGTTGATGAAAGCTCCAAAGCCAGTTACTTTAACATTCTCAATAACTAGCGCTTGCCAATCTCTTTGTAAAACTTGTAATATTGGTTTGGTTTATCAAAAAAACCCGTCAATGATGAAGGATGATTTAACATTAGAAGAAATAGAAAAAATGTTCAAAAATATAGGTCCTGTTTACTTTTTTAATATTAGCGGGGGAGAACCATTTCTAAGAAAAGAGATTGTAGAAATTGTCCAATTGGCTTTCAAATATTTAAATCCAAAAGTTATCCATACACCGACGAACGCATTAACCCCGAAATTAATAGAGAAAAAAACAGAGGAAATTCTTAAATGGATGAAAGAAAACGGGCATGGAAATGTTCCTTTTACAATCAAACCATCATATGATGGAGTCGGAAAAGATCATGATGAAGTCAGAGGAGTAAGTGGGAATTTTGAAAAATTGATGGAGACGTATAAACTTTTAAAAGATTTGCAGAAAAAATATCCAAATTTAAAAGTTGGATTGGGAACAGTCATCTCAAATCATAATGTAGACAAAGTAAAGGACATTGTCGACTTTGCTTATACCTTAAAGCCAGACACTTACATCAATGAAGTTGCAGAAAATAGGGCAGAGATGTGGAATGAAAAAGAAAATATAACACCTACATCTGAAAAATATAAACAGGCAATTAATTATTTTGCCAAGAAAACAAGGGATGATATGAAAAATAAAAAGGGGATATCAAGGGCGATGTATGCATTTAGATTAGTCTATTATGATCTTGTTGTAGATATATTAAAGAAGAAAACACAAGTTATCCAATGTTATGGCGGAATATCAAATGTCCATGTTAATGCGCGCGGGGAAGTTTGGCCGTGCTGTGTTTTAGGATACAGCAAACCAATGGGAAATTTAAGGGATTATAACTTTAATTTCAAAGAATTATGGCATTCACAAAAAGCAAATGAGGTTAGAAAATTTATTCATGAAAAAAAATGTGCATGCCCCCTAGCAAACCAATATTATTCAAATATTATGCTGCATACTCCGTCATTATTTAAAGTCTTAAGACACACATTCTTTTAACACTTTGACGTAGTTTTTCCATGAAAATTTTTCTCGACTATTCTTGATATTTTTTACAAATTCCTTTTCCAAATTTTTTGTATAGAATTTAATAATTGCTTCAGCTAAGGCCTTTGAATCTTCTTTTTTTACAATGAATCCAGTTTTACCATCCTCTATATCGTCTGAAAATCCAACATCAGTGCAAATAACTGGTTTGTTTAGCCCAAAAGTTGTTTGAAGGACTGCACTACTTGTGCCAGAAATATAAGGCATTATAGCAACGTCGCTCGCGGAGTAATAAACCCCCACAGATTCATCAGGTACATATTTATTTATCATTATCACTTTATTTTCAATTCCAAGATTTTTTATTTCGTCAAAATATCTCCCTCCAGAGTCTCCAAAGAATTCACCAACAATTAAAAGTTTGACATCAATATGTTTTAGTATTAATGGCATTGCCTTTATCAAATATATCAGGCCTTTATTTGGTCTTATCAATCCAAAAAATAAGATGATTCTTTTATCTTCCAGCCCAATTTCTTTTTTTGCAATTTCCTTGCTAATCTTCTTTATTTTAAAAACATTATAAGTAGGAAGGGAGGTTACTTTTACAATTGGATTTTCGATCATAGATTCTACAATCTTCTTTTCTTCAGAAGAATGTGTTATAAAAACATGAGACCTTTTAAAATAAATCTTTGTTAAAAACTTATCAAATAAAATCCTTTCATGTGGAAGGACATTATGGCAGATTGTTATTATTCTGGTTTTTGTAAGTCTCCTAACAAGAAAAGCTATAATTGAAAAAGCTATTGAAAAAAAAGGACTCCACCAACTTATAACAAGGATTTCAGGATTAAATTTTTTAATTCTCAAAAAAGTTTTTATCCAAGTGAAGGGGTTCAAGCTATCAATCAAATATTCTGGACTGCTCTTTATTATGCTATTAAAATCTTTCTGTGATCTTCCAGGATATAAAAAATTAGGAAACATCCTAGTGAAAGAAATTAGCTTAACTTCATGACCTTCAGATGCAAATTCTTTTGCCAATAAACTGTTATATTGGGATATTCCTCCCCTATAAGGGTATGTTGGACCAATAATCGAGATTTTCATGGATTAATACTATAGACAAAATACTTAAAAACCAATCTTTTCTCTTTAAAGGGATGAAAGCATTATTACTATCTGCAGGTCTTGGAAATAGGTTAAAACCATTTACTGATAATTTGCCCAAGGTTATGATTCCATTAAATAGAAAGCCATGTTTACAATATCATATAGAAAATTTAAAAAAACAAGGCATTATGGACTTCGCCATTAACACCCATTATTTACCGGAAAAGATAAAAGATTATTTTGGCAATGGATCAAAGTTCGGAGTAAAAATAACCTATTCATATGAAACTCCAGTCATTCTTGGGACTTCGGGGGCGTTAAATAATTTTAGAGATTTCTTTGATGAACCTTTCTTAGTTATATATGCAGATGTGCTAGCTAATTTTAAAATACAGAATTCGATTGATATACATAAAAAAAATAGTTCACTCCTAACAATGGCTTTAGACTCGAAAAGAAAGATGGCGAATAAAGGCGCAGTAATGACCTTAGAGGATAAGGTTATAGGTTTTATAGAGAAACCAGGTAAAGAAATTCCAGGAGCCATGATAAACTCTGGATTTTATATTGCTGAACCAGAAATATTCTCTTATATACCAGAAGGATTTAGTGATTTTGGGAAAGAGATATTACCAAGATTAGTTAAAGAAGGAAGGGTTTATGCTTCAGAGCATAACGGATATATTTTTGACATAGGAATTTTGGATGATTTAAAAAAAGCACAGGAGTTCTTAAAAATTAATTATCAATAATTATTTTAACAGCATCATTAAGATTAGTAACTTTAAATCTGTTTCTTCAAAATCTTTACTGATACAAATTGTCTTGCAATTCCTAGAATTCTCGAACCCAATATCGAACTCAGAATCTCCAAAACCCAACTACTCTTAAGATCAATATTAAATTCTTCCATTAATTTATCTAATCCCCATGGAAATATTTTCTACAATCGCATTTTCGATATCCTGACATGAGGGCAAAAAAACAGACTATCTTGCCCAAAGTAAAAAATTTATTGCCATGGTTCCAGCATCTAAAAAGTATTTCTATAATCTCATCTAGAATCTTGAAATCTATATTCTCGATTATTTGAAAATATTTATCAACATAGTTCTTTGTATATCCCATTTTAATCACCCAAACTAATGATCTTGCTTCCTTGATTTTCTAGCTTGAATTTCAATTCTCTCAAGTTTTTTAAAGCATTTCTTAATTTTTCCTGGTTTGCTTTTTCACAGTAAAACAGCAAAAAACCCCCGCCGCCAGCACCTAACAACTTGCCACCACTAGCACCAGCATTAATTGCTTTTTCATAATATTTATCAATTAGGTTATTGGAAATTTTACTTGTTAATTTTCTTTTTTCTAACCAACCTTCATGGAGAGACTTGCCAAATTTTTCCAAATTGCCTTTAACTAATGCATCCCTTATCTCTTCAGAAAGTAATTTCATATTTCTAAGATTATCTCTTCTTTCATCCGTTACTTTCTTTTGCTCACTTAGAATTTTATTTGAAGATCTGGTAATTCCAGTATAAAACATCATCAAACTATCATTAAGTTTTTCCAAAGTAGAATTTTTACAAACCAGAGGAGTCACAGAAACATTTTCATCAGGATGAAATTCTATAAACTTTAATCCGCCATAAGCAGCTATATATTGGTCTTGTTTTCCAATTGGTCTTTCTAAAACATCAACTTCGATATGACATGCCTCTTCTGCAAGTTGCTTAGGAGTAACATGGTCTTCATTGTAAGTGTGAAGGGCATGAAGTAAGGCAACAGTAAAACTGCTAGAAGAACCAAGTCCTGTTTTTTCAGGAAGATCGGCAAGAGAAGTAATTTCAATCCCTCTTTTAATGTCCATAAATCTAAGGCATTCCCTAAAGAGTTCATTCTGAATGTCATTAATGTTATCAACCAACTCTATTCTCGAATATTTTAATAGAAATTTATTATCGAAGTGTCTATTTATTACAATTGAAACATATTTATTGATGGCACTGCTTATAACACTTCCAGTTTCTTTACTGTAGAATTGTCTTAAATCAGTTCCACCTCCAGCAAAACTGGTCCTCATAGGGGCTTTAGTTATTATCATTTTTAAGAAATTTCTCCAGAAGATATTTAAATCTTCCTCAAGGGAAAATCTACATGAACACAACCGAAGAATCCCTAAGATCGATAGCAAAAGGAGCAGGCATAGTTTTCATAGGGGTATTTATCTCAAAAATTTTGGCTTACATTTATAGGATTATTGTTGCTAGACTAGGCGTAGAGCAATATGGATTTATTTCTATAGGCATAGCAATATTGGGAGTGTTTGTTACAGTTTCCCTTTTGGGAATGAATGAAGGAGTTATTAGATATGTTTCTTACTTCAAAGGAAAAGATGAAAGAGCCAAGATAAAAGGGGTACTTTCAACTGCTCTAAAATTAACAACTATACTTGGAATAGTCTTGTCCATACTTTTGTTTATTTTTTCTGATCTGGTAGCCGTCAGAATTTTCCACAATCATCAACTTTCGAGTATAATTAAAATATTTGCAATTATAATTCCTATTAATGTTTTCAGAGAGATACTGCTCAGCACAATAAAGGCCTATAGAAAAGTGGAATATGAGGTCTTTTCAAGAAATATAGTAGAAAATTCTTTTAAACTATTATTAACCCTATTGTTTATCTACATCGGATTCAATGTTCTGGGGGCTGCATTAGCTTATCTGTTTGCAACAATCGCGAGCACAATAATTGCTTTGTACTTTTTCAGAAAAGTTTATCTCAATTTCAAAATAAATAAACCGGCGGAATATTCAAATAAAGAGTTATTATCTTATTGTTGGCCATTAATTTTTAACACTTTTATATTCCAGGTTATACTTTGGACCGATACTTTTATGTTGGGATTTTTTAAAACTCCATCAGATGTAGGAATCTATAATGCTGCGCTTCCTACAGGGCAGCTCATGTACATTTTCCCCTATGCCTTAATGACCCTTTTCTTTCCAGTACTCAGTGAGCTTCATGCAAGAGGTTCTAGACAAGCCTTCGAATCAATCTACAAAACCACAACAAGATGGATTTTCATGATAAACCTAGCCCTCTTATCTGTTTTCATAATTTTTTCAAAGCAGGTAATAAGCGTTTTATTTGGAAGAGAATATTTATCGGGCTCAATGGCGTTAGTAATACTTTCCACGGGATATTTCTTCTATTATCTTACTTCAAATTCCAACTATATTCTTATGATTTTAAAAAAGACTAAATTGATATTCATGAACACGATCGCAGCAGCATTAATCAATATACTATTAAATTTTATTTTAATACCAAAGTTTGGAATAGTGGGAGCAGCGATTGCGACAGTTTTATCTTTGATGATAATAGCAATACTAAGATTTATAGAATCCTGGACAATCACAAGAATCAATCCGTTCAAGACCGATTATATAAAGATACTAATTTCAATTTTAATTGCAACCTCGTCAACAATTTACATCATTAGAATGTTGAACATACAAAGAGATATTTACATTCTTATATTTGGAGCAATTCTTATAGGGCTAATTTACATTCTACTGCTTGCAATAACAAGAAGCTTTAAGGAGAATGATTTAATTATATTGAGAGCGATAAATCAAAAGATAAGGGGGTACTTAAAAATATGGGTCTAAATTATCATTTTTTGTTACAAAATAGGATCCACAATTCACTAGATATATTTCTGAATGGTTATTCCTTAAACAAGGTAAGTAAGCTCGCATATCCGTTAATAGATATTAATGAGAATCCCTTTATCGAATTATTAGGAATATTGGATAAGTTAGAAGGATTTGAGCAGAGTAAAAAAATTATTAAAAAAAACCAAAAGACTATTTCTAAAAAAGAATATGCTGAAATCTTAGCAACCCTCTACAAAGAATTCTACACTTCTTTACCAAAAACAGATTTATCCACAAAGAAAATCGATAAAATTAACACCTTTAGTTCATGGAACTCTAAAATAAATGACAATGAAATAAAAGAGACAATGTTGACTATAAAAAATATTTGCTGCAATATGGAGATTATAGGATTTTATTTACATGGAAGTCTTTCAACTTTAGATTATATTAAGGGTTGGAGCGATGCAGACACATTGATGATTATAAAGAAAGATGTTGTAAAAGACCCAAAGAAAATATTAAAATTAAGAAAATCTACAATAAAGATTGTTAAAAATTTATTCAAGATAGATCAACATCATCTGCATGGATGCTTTGTAATCCCAGAAGAAGAGACACACTTCTTTCCGGAAACTTTTTTCCCTTTAGAAATATTAAAGTATTCCACCTGTATTTATGGAAGTAGCAACTTAATATTTAAAGTCCGCAATGACCAAGAGGAAAGTAGAAATCTATTCAAAGGATTTTTAAAATATTTTGAAGATGCACTTTCAACAAATCCAAGAAATGTTATGGAATGGAAAAAATTCTACCACATGTTATTAATGCTTCCAACAATCTATTTTCAAACAAAAGGACAACGCATGTATAAGAAACTCAGTTTTGATTTAATAAGAAAAGAGTTTAGTCAAGAGCAATTATCACCAATAATCGAAGTTACATGGATAATGAATAATTGGCCTGTTTATAAATCAATTAAAAATAGATTTCCAAGCCCGTTTATTACACCGGCAATTACAAAGAACAAGAAACTTTTTAAACATATAGAAAGGTTGAACTCATCATTATTAAAAGAATCATTTGATCTAGCATCTTTAATGAAGAAAAAACTTGAAAAGGAAAGATATCTATGACGCATTCATTAATCAAAAAAGATTTTGTATTGAGGGATATACCAAAACAATTAAGTCGTGAGAGTTATGAAGATGCGATTAATTACACCGTCTCCATGTTATCTAAGCTAGAGGATGTAACAGCAATTTACCAGATCGGAAGTATTTATGTTCCGGGGATTTCTGATATTGATCTGATTATAGCATTGAAAGAAAATCCAAAAAATCCGGCAGAAGTAAGGACAAAGATAGACCATTGCTTCAGCAAGTATAGATATATCTTCTTACACAACTTTCATGTAATCCCAGAAGATTTAATGGAAGATGTCTTCTTTCTATTTCCGATCTATTCTATGAAATGGCTTTATGGCAGGAGAGTTTCAACTGAAAGACCCGAAGATAAGAAGTTAGATATGGTAATCCTTGTTGATTTAATTAATTCTGTTACTTCTAGAGATTTGATAAATACAATCTTTAATGAACAGCCATTAATAAATAATCGAAGATTAAGAAGGATTGTTAAGAATATCCTCCCTCCACTATTTCCTTCAAAAAGAGAGATCAATATAAGGGAGTTTTTATGCAGAATAAGTTTAATCAAGTACACGGTTTCTACTTATGAAAAGATTATGGATACGAAAAAACCAGGATGGAGGGCAGTAGCAGATGAAGTGGAATTAGTGAAAAATAATTGGTTTAAATTGGACCAAGAAAAATATTACCGGCTTGTAGATGTAATGCACCAATGTGTAAGTGTTTACTTACAGCTGTTCGAAGAGTTTGCAGATTATCTCAATAAGAAAAAAATCTTCTCAATAAAGACAAATAAAAGTAATATAATCACCAACAGCGTTTACTATACAACCATTTACACCACACATTGGGAAAAAGAAACCGCCCTAGACAATATTAAAGAATTTTATAATAATAGTGGAAAAATAATCATCCAGTTACCTTTGATATATCTTACCCAGTTGCTCCTCTTTCCCAATATAAAAGAAATTATTATTAACAATAAGAATCAAGAGATAGATTTCAAGATCAATGATGAGGAATACAAAAAAATTGTATTAAAAAGATACGCTCTAATGGAGAAGCAAGTCCATTTCCTAGTGAAGAACGGATTCAGCAAAGAAGGAGGATTTACTATTCTCTATTATCCTTATGAAACTAGTATCTTCCACAAAATTTATTATAAAATTATAAAAAATAGAAATTTGGCAGCTGTAAAAAATATAAATTTAGAATTTGCTCTCAGATAATAGGGATCTTCTTAATAAAAGATTTGCAGTATATCTTGGTTTCTTGACAGCCTGTTTAACTAACCTCATTGGATCATTTTTAATCAAAGACTTAACTCTTTTCATCTTGAAATACTTGAGTCTTTTTCTTCCCTCCAAAAATATTTTCTTAAATTCTTTTCTATCTATCCCAGGATCCAATAACATTGGGTCATTTATATTTTGGTGAGATAGTAAGTTCCAATCCATATCAGTATCACTTACTTTTCCTCTTTCTTTAGCAACTTCCCAAATAGGTGTATCTGGGAAAGGAGTCATTACAAAAGTCCATAGGTCCATTACATTAGGAAATTGTTTAGCATATTCAATAAATCTAATATTATCTCTCATCTCTCCTATTGTCTCAGTAGGGCTCCCAAAAATAATGCTGCCAGTAACTAACAAATCATATTTATTACATAATCTAATTGCATTTCTGTTATGCTCAACAGAAGAAGATCCCTGTTTCAAATATCTAAGCATTCTTTCATTTCCATGTTCAAAACCAAAACCAACCCATTTCACCTTCATATCCTTTAATAATTGGCATACTTCGTCATTCAATGTAGCGGCATGTCCTTGAACAGAGAAGTTGATATTATCAATTTTTTCTTTCTTAAATAGTGTTGCGATTTCCCTCATCCTTGGTCTGTTTGTGGTAAAGAGGTCATCATGAATATTTACACGTTCTGCCTTGTATCTATCTTGAAGTTCCCTAACCTCTTCTAGTATATATTCAGGAGAATTAAATCTAATTTTATTCCAATAACTTGTGGTGGCGCAAAAAATACATCTAAAAGGACAGCCCCTTAAAGTTAGCATAGTAGCAGACCTTCCAAAAGTGCCATCATACTGCCTGACTTTTCTAAAATATCTTTTATCAAATAAGGACCTATCAGGAATTGGTAAATTATCTAAGGGAGTAATAACCTCCCTTGGGTCTGTTTTTACTAATTTGTCACCATCATGAAAAATTAAACCTTTTATATCTTTTAGATTATCTTTTGTGAATTTTCCATGTTTTTCATAAGCATTCAATAATTCAATAAGAGTTTGCTCACCTTCTCCTAATATTCCAATATCGATGTATTTAGACAGAGAATAAGGCAAACTGGATATGTGTACACCCCCTACAAAGATGGGTACATCTAATTTTTCTTTTATTTCTTTTGCTAGGTCAATAGCATCTTGATAATGGATGGTAAATGCTGAAATCCCGATAAGATCTGGCTTTAATTTCAAAATCTTTCCCATAACATCATCGTATGTTTTATCAATAATGGAAGTATCATAAAAATTAGCATATTTTCTTAAGTAAGTAGCCATATATGCCAAGCCTAGAGGAGGCTCTAAATCACAAGTATCTAAACTTACTAAAGCTAATTTCATAATCTTTTTCCTGTTTTGTTTCTTTATAAAAGTTTTTATACTACATAATCGTAATTAAGAAATATGTAAGATAATTTTATAAATAACTTGCTTATCTTTTTTATATATGGCCAAACATAAAGTCTGGATAACAGAGGATTGTATTGGTTGTGCTGCCTGTTCTCGTACTTATGAAGCCAATTTTAAGATGAATGACGATGATACTAAAGCATTAGTTAAAAAAGATATTATTGATGATAAAGAATTACCCGGTAATAAAGAAGCTAAAGAAGTTTGTCCTGTGGAAGCCATAAAGATGGAAAAGGTTAAAGATAAACCTTGAGATAAACATAAAAAGCTGCTTTTTTTAAATTTTAAAATGAAAGAGACTAAAATTCTATTGATAACTCAGTTACTTGTAAATGATAAGATGAGGTTATTTAAGTTATTAGACCAATCTTATGATATAACCTACTTAATCACAAGAAAGACAGAAGAGCACACTAAGACAATTAAGGATATAGATAAAATAAAGTACAGACATTTCAAACCTTATAACTTTTTAAGAGGGGTATTTTCCCCAAGTATTTTAAAAGGACTTGTGTTTTCTGATTACGATGTTGTCATTAATCAGGACCCTCACACACCAGAAGCCATACTAAGTAGCATAATATCAAGATTAAGAAGAAAAAAATCCATTATCTATTCAGAAACGTGGAATTGGCCCAGACATCCATCTGCAAAAATTTTAACCCCCCTTCTCTGGATTATGTTCAAACTTACAGATGCATTAATAATAACAAGTCATAAAGCTTTAAGATTCTCACAAGAGCTTGGCTATCCAAAATCCAAAAAATTTTTTATGGCTTATTTGCCATCAAATGATTACTACAGCAAAACCAACAAGGAAGAGCTATACAAAAGAGTACCAGAAACCAGAGATAAGAAAGTCCTACTTTACCTAAACCGCATAGTTCCATATAAAGGTCTCGACTTATTATTGGAATCGTTTGAAAAGTTAAACAGAGACGATATTTATTTAATAATATGTGGCACAGATTATAAAGACATGAAAACAAGGAATCAAAATTTTGTGGATAATATTATGAAAAAAATAAATTTGATGAAAAATGTTTCTTATGTAGGTTACTCAGAAGAAAAAAAAATCTTTTATCTTTCTATAGCAGACTTAGTGGTATTTCCAACAACGACAAGGGATTATGATGGAGAGTCTTGGGGGGTTACAACTGTAGAAGCCATGAGTGCAGCAAAACCTATCCTAGTTACAAATGCGGTTGGATGTGCTGAAGAAATAGTGAAGCATGGAAAAAATGGACTTATCATTCAGCATGGAGATGTAGAAGCTTTAATTAACGCCATTAAAAACCTGTTATCAGACAGTGGAACCTTGAAGAAAATGGGAGAAACATCTAGAGAATTTTGGAAGGAGATTACCTGGCAAAATTATTTTCTAAGTTATAAAAAAGCCATAGAATACGCTCTGAATTAGTCCTTATATCCTCTTCTAGGATACAAAGCCCTCATCAATGCTTTTCCTTTCTTTAAGATATGATATTCAATCGGGAAATCAAAGTTCCTCTTCTTCCACCTATACTCCACCAAACTGCCTATTGCTTTAGCTCCAGGCTTCACAATCTTTCCAAGGATCCCATAGTTGTCAAATTTCTTATAAACATGCCCAGTTAAGAATGGCAAGAATAATTCTTCAAGTTGATTAACTTTCTGAACATACTCTTTAGGAATCCAAGGAACATTTATCTTATCAAAAGTAAATTCCCCCCATTCCTCAAGGTTCTTAGGCTCTTTAAACCCGAGCTTTATAGCATTCTGATACAGAGGAGATCCAGGATATGGAGTGTACATAGATAAATAAAACATATGGCCTTTTTCAATAGATAGAATCTCATCTAAGATGTTGACTAAAGCATCAAATTCTTTTTTTACAATGTCTGCATTTGTTCTGCCATCAGTTGGTATTAAAGGCATTCCAAGAATAAAGGAAAAGTAAACCTTGAATCCATACTTCTTGCACCTTTTAGCCATATTAATTGTGTTCTCAACAGTAGAATCTTTCTTAATCAAGTCTAGAATCTCCTGATCGCCGGACTCAGCTCCATTCAAGAAACTATGGAAATGCACCTTTTCCATAAGTTCCACTGTCTCTTCTTTTAATCTCAAGAATTGGTCGCTGCGAATATTCAAGCTTCCCCACTTGATTCTAATCCCTCGTTCGATTAATCCTCGGCAGATATCTTGTATCCTTCTCTCATTAATGAAGAAGTTAGTATCAGTGCAGACAACGCAGTTAATCTTATATTTGTCAACTAAGAATTGAATATCATCCAAAACTCTTTCAGCACTATTAAGGGTTGTTCTTCTTTTATACACATCAGGGTCAGCGCAAAATTCGCATCGGTATGGACATCCCTGACTAGAGAAGTAGTCAACAATCCTATTAGAGCCCATCTCAGCAACGTTCCTAAGCAGTTTCTCTTCTGGAATCAGCTCATATGGCATTCTGGGGAAATTATCCAAGGGCTCTAACTCTCTTTGAGGGTTATGAATCATCTTTCCTTCTTTGTTCTTAAAACTAATCCCTTGAATATTATTAATTGGTTTTCCATTATACAATGCATGCACTAATTCATGAAAAATAGCCTGAGCTTGTCCTTTAGTAACAATATCAATGTAAGGATTTTCAAGTGTCTGTCCAGGCAAGATACTAGGATGCCATCCACCCCAAATCACAGGAACATTAGGATTCCTCTCTTTAACTTTTTTACAAATAGCAAGCCCATCTTTAATCTGGTTTCCAGTCATCATCCCCATCCCGATACATAAGCAGTCGTCACTCAATTTCAAAATCTGCTCAGTAACATCTTTGTAAGAATGATTTATAACGCGGATGTCAAAGCCCTCTCCATGCAATTTAGCAGATATGCTCAACAAAGCCAAAGAAATATCAATTTGTTTTTCTCCAATCTTTGGAATGGGGTTATAAAGAATTATCCTCTTGCTCTTATTAACTGGAAGTACAGTACCACCCTTTTCTTGTTGTTGCTCCATGATATTTTCCATTTAATTCACCCATTTGCCAATAATTTTAGTAATAGTCGTTAACAATAGTTAACAATGATTTATTTATATATCTTTCTAATAATATTTAATCTTAACAGTGTCTTTTAAAATTTTAGTTTGGCAAGCCAGCCTTTCTTTGGGATTGTCATTTCCTAGAATCTTTTTCTCCTTCTCATTCTTAGGAGATAGATTTCCAATACCCTCTTCAACAAGAATCCTACAGCACCCGCACTCTCCATCTTTGCAGCCAAAAGGCACTCCCATCTCTTCGCACTTATCTCTAATTAACTCACCAGCATCAAAGTTTTTTTCCTCCCCGCCGAAACCAATTATTTTAGGCATTATATTTTCCTTGAAATCACAAACAAAGTCTTGCTCACATCTTTATGAAATCTCAAAATCATTGGACTCAAAAGTCTCCATTTCAAACCGCGTTCATGCAAGCTAAAGGGTCTGACTTTAGTCTCAACAATCTTAAAGCCGTGTTCATACAGCAATTTGCGAATATTCTCTTCATTAAAGCTCCTGAGATGCTGCCATCTGTGAAATTCAAAATCACACTTAGGGCATTTGAGTCTGTCTTTTCTTAAATCTTCTCTATAAGGCACAGTCAGAATAAAATATCCCTCTCTTTTCAATACCCTCCATATCTCACTCAGTCCCTTGCTTAAATCCCCATCATTCAAATGCTCTAAAACCTCGGTAGCAAAAACAGTATTAAAACTAAAATCATCAAATCTTAAATTAGTAACCTCCCCCTTGCTTACAATTTCATTCTCAACAAGGTCGATTCCAACAGCGCCGTCAATTAATCTTATCAAAGCGCCGCTTCCAGCACCAACATCTAAAGTCTTCTCCCCAAGATATCTCTCAGAAAGGTTATAGATTAATCTACTCCTTCTATCTCCTGCAAATTCCTGCTTGTTATTTCTCCAGTAATTTTCTACTATTTCCCTTTCCATTTAAATCACAACTTTATCCTCTTTGATAAATTTCCCAAACCAACTTTCAATCATCAACAAACTCCAGAGTTGATTGCTGTATTTATATCTCCTTAAAGAATTGCTCTCTTTGTTTAAGAGTTTTAAAATATTTCGTTTGTTAAATAATTCTGTTTTCTCAAATCTTTCAATGGCAACATCTCTTAATCCGTTATCAAACCATTTTTTTAAAGGTGTAAAGAAAACTCTTTTTTCTCCAAAGGCAATTTCTTTTGGGATTATATCTTTCATAGCCTTTCTTATAATATATTTCCCGACACCATTATTCAATTTGTATTTTAATGGAAGATTAAATGCAAAATCAACAATCTCCCTGTCAAGAAAAGGCACTCTTCCCTCTAAACTATGCATCATTGTCATCTTATCGACTTTCATTAGCTGAAAATTAGGTAAAATTTCTTTAAAATCAAATAAAAGGGCATTATTGAGATTCCAATTTTTATGAAAATAATTACTCATAACAGCATCAACATTGCTCCCCTTATGATATATTTTCTTCCTACCAGATGTCAAAAGCCTGTCAGTTTGCAAGTATCTTCTTAATGGAAAAAAATATTCATTAAGTATTTTATATTTCTCATACCCGGCAAATAATTCATCAGCGCCCTCTCCGAATAAAGCAACCTTAACCTTTTCTCTGGCCAATTTGCTAACAAAACAAACTGGAAATGATGCAGGATCTGCAATAGGCTCGTCCATATGGTAAACTACATCGTCAAAACTTTTAGTCATTTCGTCATAACTTATAACAACCTCGTGATGATCCGTATTAAAATGTTCTGCAACTTTCTTTGCATATTCTAATTCATCATGTTCTTCATTAAAGCCTGCAGTAAAAGTTTTCACTTCTCCTTTTAATCTGCACATCATTCCAACAACGCAGCTAGAATCTAATCCTCCAGATAAGAAGGCGCCTACAGGAACATCTGCAACCATCATTCTTTCAACGCTTTTTTTAAATAATTCCAAAAATTCATTAGTCAAAACATCCTCGTTCAAATTTTCTCTTTCGTATATTTTTGGTTGGTAATATGATTTAGAAATAATCTCATTATCTTCAAATATTAAGTAATGTCCTGGCAATAATTTTTTTATATTACAGAATAAAGTTTCATTCCCAGGAACAGTCCTATAAGTTAATAATAAATCTATAGAGTTGTAATTCACAGCTGCATTTATGCCAGCTTCCAACAATGCCTTGATCTCTGATGCAAAAATAAATCTTCCATTATTAAAATAGTAGTAAATAGGCTTTACACCAACATGGTCTCTTGCTATGAATAATTTTTTATGATCTAATATGGCAAAAGCAAACATGCCGTTAAAATGATTTACACAATCATATCCATACTCTTCATAAGCATGGATAATAACCTCCGTGTCAGTGTTGCTTCTAAATTTATGACCTCTTCTTTCTAAATCCTCTCTGATGGATTTAAAATTGTAAATCTCCCCATTGAACACAATCCATTTATCACCCTCTTCATTGCACATCGGTTGTTTCCCTTTCTTGCTTAGGTCAATAATACTTAATCGTTGATGTCCTAGACTAAAATCTTTTGTAACAACACCTCCTCTCTGGTCAGGACCTCTATGGCTAAGAGAATGCATCATCTTCTTAAGAAGTTCTTTATCCTGAAAATTATATCCTACAATCCCGCACATTTTGATACTCCTTTTCAACCTGCTCAGCAATAACAGGAATATTGTATTTCTTTCTTGCAATCTCCCCCCATTCACTTCCAAGCTTATTCCTTAGTTTTTCATCATCAATTAATTCCAATATTCTTTTCTTCCATTTATCAAGATCAAATGGGTTAATCATAAACTTCTGGTCAAGAATATCTTTACTCCCGCCAGTATTTGAGCTGATTATAACTTTTTTATGAGCAGCGGCCTCAAGAAGGATCCCGCTTAAAGGCTCCTGCCAGACACTTGGCAATAAAACTATATCAGAAGCTTCATAGATATCTGAAACTTCATCGCTCTTCAATCTCCCAGTTAAGATTACATCCTTATAAGCCCTATTTTTTATTTCTTCATATAAAGGGCCAGCACCAACAACAAGAAAACTCACATTGCCTCTTTCAGTTAGAATAGAAGGTATAATAGTTAGCATGTTCATAATCCCCTTATGATAATGTAAGGAACCTATGAAGGTTATAACAATCTTTTTTAAGCCATACTTATTCTTTACACCTTCTCTATCTCCAGTTATATTCTGAAAATCTCTCAAAATTGCTAAAACCTTCACATTTTTCCTTATACCACATAATTCTAATCTTCTTTTAACAACGTTACTATTTGCAAATTTCAAATCGGCTTCATCAATTTCTCTCCATCTTGATTTAATGTATCTCCATTTATAGATATCCCACAGCCACCTTTTCATTGGATATTTTTTAAGAATTGTTCCATAGCTGCATACCTCATATTCGCTGAAATCTGGAGTCAAGCAACTGCTTTTGGGGCAAGCAAACCAGTAATCTCTAAAATGTAGGACTATTGGAATTCTAAGTTTTTTAGCCGTTCTTATTGCAGCTATTGAAGTTAATCTATCTTGAGCATGAATTATCTCTATCTTATTTTCTCTTACTATTTTTGAAAAAACTTTTACAAGGTATTTATTATGAAAAGAATAAAATGGGATTTTCCTGAATTTTTTAAATTTTATTCCTCCTTCATAATCCCCTGATGAAGAGATAATAACTTTATGACCCTTCTTTCTTAGACCTTTAGCTAATAATTCCATACTTACCTCTGCACCACCAACGCCAAGTCCGGAATAAGTTGTAAATAAGATATTCATAAAATCAATAAATAAGAAAATCTTAAAAATATATCCAACATTTAGAATTAGATGAGGGTTTTTGACAAATTTAAAAGAGATAAATTAGCATTTGGCTTATTAATTTTAATAATCTTTCTTGGCATATTTATAAGGTTGAATGATTTTTCTGAAGTACAATATTGGAATGATGACGTTGCTACGATTCCAACATCATTGCTTGCATATTATAATTATCCAATATATCCTGGACTTTCTGGACCAGGAGAACCAATTTTAGGGCATATGATTATCGGTGCGGGGTGTTTGCTATCTGGAGAAAACTTTTCTAAAGTTAGTGAAGTTAAACCTATGTTTTACCCTGGTAGAGAAACTTTAATAGGAAAACAACTTATTAATGCATTCCCTTATTGTCATCTCCCTATATATATTTTTGGAATTTTGTTTTTCATTATTATTTCAATTCTTGCAATCAATCTATTACCTAAATATAGTGCATTATTTGCAATATCATTTTATGCTTTTCATCAAGAATTACTACAATTAAGCAGGTGGGTCCATGTTGATATATTCGGTTATTTTTTTGTTAGTTTAGGTTTATTGTTTTCTTGGTTTTTTTATAAATCTAAAAATAATAACTTTGAAATTATATCTATTGTCTTATCTTCTATGTTTTTTGGATTGTCTTTTGCAGTAAAACTACCAAATGCTATGTTTGTTTTATTTTTTGGGTTTATTATCTTAAATAAATATAAACTAGAAGCTTTGCAGTTTATTAAAAACATTGGGACTAAATTGAATTTAGAGGTTGTTAAAGAGATAAAACATGACTCTGTTAATTGTTCAAGATTGATTAGATTAATAGCTTTATCTATAATCATATATTTTATTTCATTCCTAGCTCCTTTTTATTTTAAAATAGGAAATGTTTTTGATGTTATAAACAAATATCAATCTGTTAATCCAGAACATAGTGGATTTTCTTTTAATATTCAAATTCTAAAATCTATATTTAATTTTCTTCTAACTGTAAATGTTCTGGATATTATTTTATTCTTACTTGGGTTAATTGTGCTTGTAAAATTTATTAAATTCAAAAAAGAGAATAATCATAGATTTATTTTTTATTTATTTTTGTTATTCATAATCGTATTAATCTTTTCTAAGATTGCTATTTATTCAAGGATATTTTTAATTTTTTCAATTCCAATGATATTTATTACTTCTTTAATATTCTCCAAAAAATATTCAATCATAAAATTTAACAAAAAGTTATTCATCTCATTTGTTTTTATTTATGCTATTTTCTCTTTTACTATTGCTTTATTTTCAAGTCCTGTTTTTATAAGTCCAAATCCTATAATTTGTAAATATTCTGGTCCAGGATGTCAAGTTGACAGATTGGGGTTTGTTCAAAAAGATATTGCAGGTTATCTCAATCCGATTTTAATGAGTAATGAAACCTTTTATTGGCCAAGATCTGATTTTTTATATTATTACATAAGACCTGAAGAAAGCTTTGAAAAGTATAATTTTGAAAAACAATTTTTTTCACAAATGGGGAGACTTCCAACACTTAATGAATATGTAAATTTATTTAAATTTGATGATAAAAGTATCAGATATATCATTTTAGATCCATATGAAAGAGAAGAGGATGACGAATTTGTTTTAATATTAAAAAGACAGTATAAACCGAATAAAATTATATATTCTAAATCAAAAGAAGCTGCTTGGATATATGATCTTAAAGCGTTAAATAAAAAGTGATAAATAAAATTAAATCTGGATATTTGAAGTGTTTAGAATTTTTTGATAAAAATTCTAACTTAATTTTAATAGGAATTTTAATTTTTGCCTTGATTATAAGGTTAAAATATTTAACAATAAATCAAGCAGTATGGTATGATGAAGCAGAGTACCTTGCTTCTGCAAAAGCATGGGCTTTTGGGACACCTTATGAGCTTCATTTTGTAAGGCCAGTATTACTTCCATTCATATTCTCCATTTTTTATAAACTTGGTGGATCTGAATTAGTATTTAGAACTATCATACTAATTTTTTCTATAACCGGTATATTCTTCACATATCTTATTGGAAAAAAATTATTTGATAAATGGATTGCATTAATTGCGACGTTCATATTGTCCTTCTTTTATGTCCATATCTTTTATACTGCTCGTTTATTAACAGATCTACCAAGTATGACATTGTGGCTAATCTCTGTCTGGCTGTTTTTAAATGGATATATTGAATCAAAATCTAAATTTTACTTGTGGGTTTTTGGTTTATTTGTAATCCTTGGTATTCTTATGAAATTTCCTTTTGGATTAATTGGATTAGTAATTTTGATTTATCTATTTGTTACTGAGAGATTTAAGTTTATGAAAAATAAGAACCTATGGATAGCGGTATTTATTGGGATATTAATATTTATTCCATATGGTTTATGGTATTATAATTCTTATAATAAACTTCCACTAATTGGAGCTGCTGAATTCTATAGCTCTGTTAATTATTTTAAAGTTTATTTGTTACAAATAATCCCATTAGTACTTCAAAGTCCGATTCCATTTATACACGATTTATTTCCAAAATTTGGAAACTTTTTGATCATCTTTTCTATAGTTGGAATAATTGGTTCTTTATTCAATCTTATTGTTGGCCATGATTTAGTTAAGAAAGATAATAGGCTAAAATCATATTTGTTTACATTATTGTGGTTCATAATCCCTTTCATATATTTTTCATATTTTGCTGGACAAGCTCCAGAGGATAGATATTTATTTTATTCTTATCCTGCGTTGTTTTACTTAATTGGTGTTGTTATAGTTTGGATTTATAATAGAATGAAGATGACTAACTTTTGGTCTGGGATTATTACTTTGATAATTGTTTTATTAATTCTTATCTCCGCTTCTGTTCAAAATTTAAAGACAGCAGATAATATAATAAATGCAAAAGCAAGCTCATATATTCAATTTAGACAGTCTGGTGAATGGATAAAAGAAAATACCGGTCTAAGCGAAAAAATCCTTGCTGCAGGCGGGCCTCAATTAAGTTATTATTCTGAAAGGGAAATAGTTTATTGGCCTTCAAAAAAAGAAGATTTCGAAAGATTATTACATGAAGATAAATCTATAAAATATATCATCTTAAGCAGATTGGAAGGATCTCCTGAATGGTCCTATACTTGGCCTCAAGAAAATCCAGACAAAATTGTTCCGGTTCAAGCATATATTGATTCTGAACAGAGACCGATGCTCATTATTTATGAAGTCAAGAGATAAGAAGAAATTATATTAAACTTATATCTTTTATAATTATTAATGTATTTTTGTAATTTTCTTATCAATCTCTCGCCAGTGTTTCTTTTAATTAACAATGGCAAGTCAATATTTTTTATATTCACAAATTCCCAGGAGTGGAAAACTAAACAAGCATATTTCTTATTTCTATTTGTTATATATTTTGAATAAAATAAAGGAAGATTTCTGAACGCTAACCAAAATAAAGGTAACCTCAATATTGGAGATACTGATAATGGGATAATCTTTACACCGTCCTTAGAAAAAATTTCCATTTTTAAAAAAAAGTGATTATATCTCCCAGGGATATATGTTGGGTGCAATGAGCTGTCATAAATTATTCCTATTTTTTCTAATATATTATAATCTGGAGGTTGGAATCTCGGAGCTCTAAAACAGTTTATCTTTTTATTAATTATTTTCTCAATTATCTCTTTTCCTTTCTTTAATCTTTCAAATGCTTCTTTCTTATCCATCTTTTGATAATTATCTCTATGCTCAAGGCAGTGTAATCCAATTTCATAGTTTCCAGAGATCTTCTTTATTAAACTCGGATATCTGCTGGCGAATTTTGCACTCACAAAAAGAGTAGCCTTAATATCATTCTTATCCAACAATTCCAAAATTTTTTCAGTTCCTTTCCTGCTTATCTCGAATTGTTCTTCTTCTGAAATTTTTTCACCAAATTCTAAGGGTAAATCAAATTCTTCAATATCAAATGTTAATAAAATCTCTTTCATTTTGACCGCCATATCTTTAAAAGATCTTTAAACATTTGTTTACAATGTCTTAACTTAAAAGAACTTCCAGGAATAAATTTGCTTGGAACATAAACCTCATTTATATTAAAATTATTTTTTCGAATTTTATCTAATAATTCCACATCAAAAGCAAAACCTCTAGAGATAAAATTATATCCAATCTTATTATTAATTTCTTTTTTAAAAAACTTAGCTCCAGCTTGAGTGTCATAGTATTTTAAATTTAACAATGCCCTAACCAATATATTCCACACTCTGCTTAATATTTTTCTTACTATTGGTTCATTTACCTGAAAAATGTTTTTATTTTTCCATTTTGATGCAATTATGCAATCATAATGAGGTAAGCTTAATAGCCGGGCCTTTAGATATTTCAAATCAAATGCGTCATCTGCATCTATAAATCCAACCCAATCCCCATTAGCAATTTTCATTCCCTCTAATATTGCCCCCCCTTTGCCAAGTTTTTCAGAAAAATCTAGATATATTAAATTCTTATTCTTACCCTTCCACTTTTTTAATATTTCAATAGTGTTATCTTTGCTTCCATTTGAAACAACAATTATTTCTCCATCTGGAAAATTAGACAGTAAAGAATTTAATGTTGATTCTATTCTTTTCCCCTCATTATATGCCGGGACTATGATTGATATCTTTGTCATTTTTTATTGTATAAATCACCAAGCTAAAGAATAACAAAACCATAACAGTTATTAAGGTTGTTACGATTTGAGTTAATGAGTTATGGAATATAGTTATAAGCAGGATTTCTAAAATATTAAACAATATTAAGATATAAAGGAATTTTATTCTATGCAGGGCTATATTATAATAAGATATTAAATAACATATTGAGAATATCGTCATGACTATTCCGAATTTCCATAATAATGGTGAAACAATCAGATATTCTGTTCCAAATAACATGTTTATTATAAATTTTGGGATTAATAAATAAACTAAACTTGTACCAATTCCTAAAAGGAATGCCATGACTATCGATTTAAACAATAAGGATAAATGAGCCTTATTTTGAGAGTTTAATTCTAATATTTTTGGAAACATAACCATCCCTATTGATAAAGTAGCAAAAAAGATTATCTTTCCAAACAAGCTTAAGGCAGCATATTGCCCTGCTTCTACAGGATTAAAAAATCTTTTAACAAGAACTACATCCCATGTATACAATCCTGTCAAAGCAATCAACATCAGTAAGACAGGAAATGAATATTTGTAAATCTGTGAAGTGTTAAATTTAATTTTCTTTTCTTTGAAGAAGCCTATTTTAATAAAATAAATAAATAGTATTAATGGGAGAACAAAACTTAATGCAAATCCACCAATCGCCGCATTAACACCAAAACCTAAAAAAATTAATGGGATTCCAATAAATATTTTTGATAAGCTTTCTATTATAAATGTCGATCCTAATAATTTGAACTTTTGCATTCCTTGCAGAAACCCTCTGATTATTGGAACTAAAAAAGCAAACATTATCGAACTTCCAAGAATAATTAAAGGGCTTATTACATTGATTCTAAGAAACGAGGATAATAAAGGACTTACAATTATAAATAAAATACTTATTATTATTCCAAGTATCCCAATATTTTTTAACGATCTCAAAAAAAGATAAGACAATTTTTCTTTTTCATTTTTCACGTATAATTCAGCTACATATTTTGATAGCGTTGTTTGAATGGCCATTAAAGGCATTACAACAATATAAACAATAGATAACAAAACTCCAAAAACTCCATAATCTTCAGGTCCTAGTTTTCTTCCAACATAAAAATGAAAGAAATAATTAATAATATATGCGAGAAACATAGTAATAAAAAGACTTAAATTATCTTTAATCAAATTTTTATTTTTATCTAAATGAAATCTTACCAAACTTATCATCTTAAATTATCCATATTAAACTGCTGAAAAATAATTCAATGCTCCAAATAAAGTAAACAATTTGTTTTTCAGTAAACCTTCCGGTTTTTGTAAATATATGGGGAATAGAATAAATATTTTTGTAGAATGATCTGACTTTTCCATTATTATAATAACCGAAGCTTTGTTTCTTAAACTTTCCTCTTATTTTTAATATGAATTCAATGAAGAAAGGAATAGAAGCAATCAAAGCAGCTTTTTCTAAATTCCCGATGATGGCAATGCTAGCGATAATTCCTCCAATAATGTAAGTAAGTGAATCTCCTGGTAAAATTCTCGCAGGATATTTATTGAAAAATAAGAAAGCAAGTAAGGCGGAAAAGGCTATTGCAGAAATCACCACTGCAGCTATCCTCTCTGAAAAAAACGCGGTTTCTATATTAAAGTATCCATAAATTGCTAGCATGCCGGTTATTATAATTCCAAGCCCGGTTTCTAACCCATTAAAGCCAGCAAGCATATTCACCATGTTGGCAGCTCCGGCAACGCCTATTGGAATAAGTAATAAGGGATAAATTAATCCGACATCAATTCTTCCGAAAAAAGGAACAAGAATTGTGCTTATTCCAGAATTAACAACTATAAGCGGGACCGCAGCAGATAGTGTTAGTAATGGTTTCTGCCATTGTCTCAAACCCACATAGGGTTCATATCCTATTCTTAGCAGATCATCAACAAATCCGACGAGGGTTATTACTATAATCGAGATTAAGCTGCTAAGCACAAGCATCAGCACTCTATTATTCAGTATTAATATTCCATCGCCTGGAAAAAAAGTATGAAGAAATATAAAACACATTATTCCAATAAACAAGCCAGACATGACAGCCATACCGCCAGAGATTGGAATCAAGGGTTTGTCCTTTTTATTCTGATCATTGCTTACAAGTCCTATCCTTCTCAGATATCTAATCGACCATGGAGTTATATAAAGAGCTGTCAAAAAAGATATTATCATGCTAATAAGCAGTATGAATTCCATGATATTAACTCGCAGAAAGTCCGTATAAAAAGATTTCTACAGTGTATAATTACCAATAGTACGGTCTATTTTCTCTATAAAATTCAACAGTTCTTTCAATACCATTAATAATGTCTATTGAAGGAGACCAGTCAGTCATAGACTGAATTTTACTTATATCAGAAATATAACTTGGCATACCTGTCTTTTTATATTTTTCAGGGATATTATTATCCCCGGTTAATCTGATTTCACCGCTACCAACGGTATCAACAACAATTTCAGCTAATTCTTTAATGCTATGCCCGATTCCAGAGCCAACATTAAAAACTTTCCCCTTTGTTTTTTGATTTGTAACAACAAACAAGAAAGCATTTACAAGGTCATCAATGTAGATCATATCTTTTTTCTGCTCACCGCCACCATAAATCTCGATAGTCTGATTATCCATTGCTCTTCTTATAAACCAATTTAGGAATCCATAATTTGAGTGTCTCATCTGAGCTCTAGGTCCGTAAGGATTTGCTATTCTGAACCTTATAGTATCTAAATCAAATTCTTTATGGAAAATATCAAATAATTTATCAGCTTCATGTTTTGAAACAGCATATAAATTATTCTGATCAGGTTCTGCCGGATGGTTTTCATCAACAGGAAAATACCGCGGTTTTCCATATTGAAAACTTGATCCCGCATAAATGATTCTTGCCTTGGGATTAAAATCCCTACAAAGAGAAAGAAGATTAAATGTTCCACCAATATTAATGCTTTTAGCATCTTTTAAATAAGTCTGAAATAATGGGTCGGATTTATTATAATGTCCAACCTGTCCGGCTAAATGGAAAATAATATCCTGTCCAGTAATCAGTTCTTTTATTTGATCATCTCTAATATCGCCTATTCTTAGTTTTAATTTATCTTTTATGTCTTCAATGTTGTGAAAATTTGCGCCATAAGGTTGAGTGCATACTTCTTTATTAAATATCACAACATCCGAATTAAATTCTACATGCTTATGGGCAAGGTTGCTTCCCATAAATCCCAGACCACCAGTAATCAATATTCTCTTGCCATGATATGCGTCTTTCAAAGATATCATCAAAATTAAACTGAAGGAACTTATTTTAAAGATTTCTATATCTCAACCTAATTGTTTTAATGATAAAATCCTTCACTGTTTTAAATAGTTTAACGCCACTTTTACCATTTTCAACCCAGTTAACTGGAATCTCTTTAAATTTGTAGCCTTTTTTTTGTACAATATATAATATTTCCGTATCTAAAAACCAACCTTTATCCTGTACAAGAGGCATGATTTCCTTAGCTGTTTTAGTATTCATTCCCTTGAAGCCACATTGTGCATCTGTAAATTTGGCATTCAATACTAATTTTGTAATAATCGAGTTATATGTCTTAGAAAGCAGAAATCTTATTGGTGTTCTGTGATGGCTTGCACCTCGGATATATTTAGAGCCGACGACAACATCATAATTTTCCAGTTCTTTCAGCATTCGAGGAACTGCATCTAATCTGGTAGCAAGGTCAACATCCATATAGCATACAAAATCAGCTTTGCTGTTAACAAATGTTCTGTTTAAAGAAACGCCTCTTCCTGGCTCTTCAGTATAATCATAAATAACATTATTATAATTTTTACAGATATATTTTACTTTTTCGATTATATTGTTTTTATCAGGACCATTAAGACCAATTACAATTTTCCATTTATGGTCTTTCAAAATTTTTTCATAGAATTGAATTTGTTCTTTGATGCTTGTCTCTATTTCATCGATATTATTATAGTATATTGGGATTACAATGTCTACTTTTTTCATAACGTAAAAAGACAAACATGGTCTTTTTTAATCTTCTCTTTTAGGCCACATTGATATAATAATCTACAATCATCTAGATAACCGATTACTTCTTCACCACCTATATTTTTTAAATAAGTCAGGAATCCATTACAATCCCTGTTCAAGAAGTTGAAATACATCATATCAATTAAATCAATGTATTCTTTATCTACCATATGTCTATACCATCCATCCGGGGTGGAAAGATTATAGTAAATTGCCGCATAAGAATAATAAGCAAAACTATAAGAGTTTGGTGGAGTGCTTATCATAATAAACTTTCCTTTTATCTCAGGCAACAAAGATATAATCTCCTCATCATGATTAGAATGGCTGATAAAATAAGGGGTATGGACTATTGAGATTGTAACACTAAGAATAGAAGCTAATATCAATAAAAAAATAAATCGGGTTCGATATTTGCCAAAATCCATCTTAAAAAAGAAAAATACAATAAAAAATAAGAAAAACATCAGATAGGGGTCTGGAGATATATTTCTAAAAACTGGTAAAAAAATAATAAATTTAGATAAAAACAAGATGCTTATTATCAGCACAGGTAAGAAAAAAATAAATTCCCTTTTAGATTTATTTTTTGAAATCCAATAAAAGTAGAACAAGATAATTAACACTAAAGGAATTAGAATACTTGCAATATCGGTCAAAAGATTCGTTTTACTAAATGATAGAAGCCATCTGCTTTGTACTTCTAATTCTCTTACGTTTCTAAGATTAAAAATAAAAGGCACCGTCCAAAAGGATGAGATTAAAAAACCAGATAAAGCGCCGATAAGGATTTTTATTTTATCCTTATAATCTTTAATAAGGAACAACCCCAAAACCAACATTTGAGATAAAATCATCTCTTGCTGATGTGAAATCAAAATCATAGCATATAAAGGAATAAAAAACAGGAAAAATTTTTTATTAATTCTACTATTTTTGTAATAAAATATCAATAAAGCTAATCCAAGGAAGAGCATATAAGCAAACAATGAAACAATTCTTCCTAATTTAATAAAGTTTCCAATGGCTATGGCATTTCCAAATATAAATACAAAGAAAGCAATAGTTGTCAGATTAGAAAATCTTTCTATCTTGCCAAGAGCAAATAAAAATATGAAAGAAATGATATAGATTAAGATGATTGAAATAGAGGTGGCGACGAGAATATTTTTGGTTAGTAAGTATAATGGCAGGGTAAATAAGCTCCAACCCAGCGAGAATCCTTTGAATGCTATAAATCCGTTATACCAGTAAGGGCAATAATTATGTAAACCGCATTTTGCAAGAAAAAATACCCTTGCCATATCAGAGCTAATATCATTTGCATAATCTAATGGGAAGGTGAAGATTATCTGAGATTGGTCTATTAATCTAATCAAAAAATTTATTCCTAAGATTGTCACAGGTATCCAAACCCATTGATATAATTTACCGTTCATAACTTTTACGTAAGAATAATGCTTATAAAATTAACTAGTAGTTTTTATTTATGGCAGATATAACAATAATAATCCCAGTATATAATTCCGAAAAAACTTTAAAAAGCTGCTTAGATTCTATTAAAAATCAAGAATATAAAGATTTTGAGGTCATCTTAGTGGATGATTGCTCAACAGACAGATCTAAACATATCATAAAAGAGTATTGTTACAAATTAATATCTTTAAATAAAAACTCAGGATCTGGAAAAGCAAGGAATATAGGAGCAAAATATGCAATTACAAAATTTATCGCATTTGTAGATTCAGATTGCATTCTACCAAAGACTTGGCTCTCAAGAATAATGTACAATTTTGATAACGATATTGCATTTGTCTGCGGTGATTATTCTGAATCTGTAGGTAATTCATTTTTAGAAAAATATGCTTTTTATGAACTAGTAGTAAGAAGGAAGAATCTCCCAAGGTTGGTTACATCATTTCCATCAAATAATTTTGCTTGTTATAAAGATATCTTCTTAAAATTGAAGGGTCTTCCTGAAAGAAAGGGTTATGTTGCGGAGGATTTAGAATTTAGTTTAAAAGCAGGTAAAAAATATAGAATTCTCTGGGACAAAGAAATTAAAGTGAAACACCATTTTCACAAGAAATTAAGAAAGTACTTAAAGCAACAGTATAAATTTGCAAGGGATACGATGTTTTTTTACCTTAATAATCTAAAGCTTAGAAAAATAAGGACCTATCACGAGGAAAAAAATAAATTTGTAATATTCTATACCTGTCTATGGGTATTAAGCATCTTTATACTGCCTTTCTATAAAACTATTTTATACCTTTCATTTCCTTTGTTATCAATCTTGATGTTACTAGATTTCAACCTATTAAATTTTCTTTATAAAAAAGAGGGAATTTGGTTCTCAATTAAGTCAATGGGAGTTGTAATGCTAAGAAATATTTCGTGGACAACGGGAATGGTTAGAGGTGTTTTCAGATTCTTTGTTTAATTGAATTTTTTATCAGAGCAGGAATATATTTTTTATTCGAGATGATATTTATCGCCCATGCACACTCAAAGGTGCAATTGCAGTTAGTATCCTTAATAAATTTCTTAACCTCTTTTGTTTTCTCATTTTTCCATAGCTCCATGAAATTCATATTATAATCCCTTAGGTTTCCAAGTGGTTTATTGAGGACTTCACAAGGATGAACCGTTCCGTTTGCCCAGATTACTCCAAACAGTGCACCTGCAGGGCAGTGGGATATATAACGGGGTTCAAGATAAGAGTCCGCGATGTTTTTATACATAATCATGTTCTTAGAGTTAAGCAATGTTCCCTGAAGGCCTTCTTTTTTATAACCCCCAATCTCATCATTCAGCATATCTTCTTTTATAAGGTTAATCAGTTTTACATAAGCTCTCCAAATATTTTGTTTAACCTCTGGATCTATTTTTTTAATAACTCCCTCTTCGCGCATCGCAATTGCAGTGAATGCGTCAACTCCCATTTCATTTTTTAAGTAATGATATAAATCAATAACTTTGTCATAATTGTGGTCAGTTACAGTAATGGAGATGTTAGCCAGAATATTGGGCTTATTATAGCCCTTCACAAGCTCGTAAGTTTTTAATGTGTTATGATATAGCCCCTTGACTCTCCTGTTTTCGTCGTGGCCCTCTTCAAAATTATCAATAGAAAATGAAAGGATTACATTCCCACTTATCCCAGATTCAATAAATTTATCAAGAAAGTTCTTTGTTAATTGTGTAAACATCCCGTTTGTAGTGATGTAAACAGATCTAATGCCGGCATTTTCAAAATACATCTTCACAATCTCAAAAAAATCCCTCCTCAAAAATGGCTCTCCACCAGTAAGGTTAACATTAAGCAAAGATTTTCCAAAGCTTTTAGTCAGCTTCTCTATTTCCTCTAATGTAAGCTCCCCTTTGAAAACATCGGGATGGTCAAAGTCTATAAAGCAGTGCTTGCATCTGGCATTGCACTTATTTGTAACAAAATGTATCAAACTAATTGGCTCTTTTTTCAGCACATACGAATTTAAGACAATTCTGGCAAGATTCATTTTATTTAAATTAACAATAGTGAACGTATTTAAATTTATTTGTATGCAACAATAACCATCTCTTTTCTGTTTCTTAAAAATCCGACTAGCTGCAAAGAATTATATCCAATTAAAAAAGGCAGTTTATAAAAAACAGAATGGCCATAAGCGTAATTAAATTTATTTAATTTTATTTTAAATCCAATGAAGTGCAGAAGCTCATTAATCGCAGCAAAGTTCCATTGAAATAAATGCTTTGATCTGTCAGACTTCCAGTCTCTATAAGGCTTATTATGACAAGATACAGGTAGAACCAAAACTAATCTTCCACCATCTTTAAGTAGCCTATGAAATTCTCTTAATGTTTCAGCAGGATTCTCCATGTGCTCCAATACATGGCATGCCAAGATGCTATCAAAAGAATCATCTTTTATTTTCCTAGAATTCTGGATAATATTAATTCCTCTTTTCTCACATTCATTTTTACAAAAATCACTGATGTCTAGCCCAATTGCTTTATCTTTTTGAAGATAAATATTCTGTCCAATTCCACACCCAAATTCCAAAACTTTTCCATTTAAATACATCCAATAACTTTTAGTAGCATGTTTTGCTCTAAACAAATAATATTTTTCATCTTGTAATAAATGTTTATGTATGATTCTATGATAATCTCCTTCATAGTTTTCTGGCATTTTAATACCTTCCTTCCAAGCTCGTTACATTCGGATTTATCAGCACATCTTCATAGTAATGCTCTGGAACCTCTAGGTTTTCAGGATATGTAATCTCCCAGATTTTCAATGGCCCTATTAATCTTCCGTTATAAAGTGCCAAGGGTATATTGTTTTCATCGTTATAAACCAATTTAAAATATTTTCCTGGCTTGCCGAACAAATAAAGCTGGGCAAATAATGTTTTCTTAACTTTTTCAGAAACATATATCCCTGCTCCAATATTATTAACTTTTTGTCCATCAACACTAGGAAAGATATGGAAACATCCCCTCAAGCCTATTTGATTGAAATGAATCTCCTGCCCATTAAAGAAAATACATTCGAGTGGAATCTGTTTTTGCTGTCCTTGATTTATTACAGCAGCAGCCGGTGTTTCTATTTTCAAGGTCCCATTCTCTTCTTTTGTAGGGATGAAGAATCCAATTATAGCAGAGCCTCTTTTAGGGTATAATTCTCCATTAAATCTGAAATCGTAATCAAGAGGGCTTACACCTCCATACACATAAACAGTATACTCTCTTGTTTCTTGAGTCTTGCTTGTATCTATTTGGAAAGGAGGCAGCCAAGAGTATCTGTCCCAATTCTCATCACTTCCAATTGAGGAAAAGGCAGGATACTTTCCAATCTCATCAGAAACAGCTAAGAAATTGGTAACATTGTGGGCCTTGAAAAATTCCAATGCTTCCAATTCATTCTGTCCTGTTAACCCATATCTCCCCATGTAGTGGTTTAAGCTGGCTTTAGCATTTCCACCGTCTGTAACTGTTATTCTATTAAAATTTGTTTGCACCCAATAGCCATAATCCCACCAGTGGGCAAAAATTGCATCTTCAGGCACATTTTTCCTGACCCATTTTCCAGCTATCTGCCATTGCTGGTCATATCCAGTTCCAGTATATCTTGCTTGATTATAAGTTATCTGGGTATGCTCGATAATGATGCCTTTATTAAATAATCCATAAGCAAAACTTCCAGCAATTGCAAAAGGGTTTACTAAAACAAGAATTAGAAATATCCAAATCGAAATTTTGTAAATATCTTTTTTAAATTTAAGTGAGATATCAAAAAGTTTAATGCAAAAGTATGCTACCAATAAAGATGTGATTGTAGAAAAAATAAATAATATTCTTATTGCACTTCTAGAGCCGACAAGTAAGACAACCAGCCATATCAATACGAATAAATATTTATCATCCAAGGTTTTTAATTTTTCAAAAGATTCTTTATTTTTATAGTAAGTATAAATATAGTAGGCTAAGAATGAGATTATAGCAAGAGAAATCCCACCAAAATACATAAGATTTAGTGAAAAAAAGCTTTCTCCATTTAGAATTTTTGAATTCTGAGAAAATCTGCTAAAGTTAAATCCAACAATGAATAAAGTATAGATAACTAAACCATAATTCCTTATCTTTTTATCTATTTTGTTTAACAAGAAATAAACCATCAGTATAGAGCCAATGAAATAAATCCAGAAAAATTTCCAGCTCACAAAGTTAATGAAGTCAATCAAGTATGGCTGATGCGCCTCAGCAACTGTTAATTGCCATCGGTCATTCCCAAAAGGGCTTGTTAAAGTATCATACACCTGCTCAATATGCCCAAATACAAAATCTCCTCCGATAGTAATCAGCGAAATAATCGTTCCAACAATTACTACAAAAATTAATATAGAGATGGTGTAAGGCAATTTGAATTTTTTTTCAATAGGATGATCATATTTTAAAGATAGATAAATAATCCCCCCGATTAATAAAGTAAATAAAGCTAATGCATGATAATAGCCACCGATTATGGTATTTAATCTATAACTTCTGAAAATAATCATGATTAGATAAAAAATAAAATACCACGACGCATAAGAAAAAAATCTCTGCCTGTTGAATTCAAGAAAGATAAAAGTTATCAAGCCAAAAATAGCAATTATAGTAACAACAAATGCAAATCCCCCCCAAACCAGCCCCATCAACCCGGTTGATAATCCGGCCAAAGCTCCAAAAATTAAATTCTTTCTTACATTTTCTGATTTCCAGCCCAAAACAAAAAAATATAAAGCAGCAAAAAAGAAGATCATTCCAAATGCTTCTTTATCCCCAACGCCAGATATCGTCCTAAACAGATACGAAGGGATTATTGTCAATAATAAGCTAGAAAGCAGAGCAATCCTATAATCAAATAATTTTTTTACAAGTAAAAAGAAAAATATCAATCCAATTACAAAGGCAACAGGAGGATAGAGGACATGGGCATATCCCACTGTAATATCAGAATTAAAAAAATGCAAAAATTTGTAGAAGTAAGCAATTGCATAACTCAGTAATTTAAATTCAACCATGTTTCCGTATCCCCAAGGATAATACCTCATTAAGTCAATATCCATCAATCTTCCATTCTCAACAATGTATTTCGCATATCTTAGAAAAGCAGTAGCATCAGGATCTGCCTGAATAAAATCTCCAGTTGTAACATCTTTCAGCAAAGGAATATTTCTAGTCCTTATCCAAAACCCAAACCAAGCAATCAAAGTAAAAATCCCCCAAACAATCCATTTCTTGTCTTTCTTAAAATAAGCAAAAATCTTCTGTTTTCTTTCCTCTAAAGCCTTATCTCCGAAATCGTTTTTCAAAGCTTTTTTAGCAGAACTCTCTTCCATTGCCTTAACAGCCCAAACAAAACTTTAAATATCTTTCTTAAAATGATTCTGTATCATTAATTAATGTTACAGAATCAGAAATAACAAAATATTTAAACATCTTTATCCCAAGCAATGGTATGAAAAACAACAAGCAAATTTCAATGTTAAAGAGGAAGATAATCCCTGTTTTAAAGAAATATAAAATAAAAAAAGCCGGAATCTTTGGAAGCTATGTTATTGGAGAACAAAAGAAAAAATCAGATATTGATATCTTAGTTCAGCCAAGAAAAGGCATGGGTCTTGAATTTGTGAAGATGGGGATAGAATTGGAAGAAAAACTAAAAAAGAAGGTGGATTTAGTCTCCTATAAATATATCCATCCAAAATTAAAAGATCAAATATTGAAAGAAGAGATAAGGATAATATGAAAAGAGACATAAAGCTGTTTTTGGAGGATATTATTGAGCAGATAGAATTAATAGAGAATTCAGTGAAAAGAAAAGCCAAATTATTGAAAAATAAAGATATACAGGATGCAACGGTTAGAAGATTAGAAGTCATAGGGGAAGCAGCTAAAAACATTCCTAATTCTTTTAGAGAAAAATACCCGAAAGTGGAATGGAAAGAAATAGCAGGTACAAGGGATATTATGTCACATGCTTATTTTAAAGTTGAATTAGATATTGTTTGGGACATAATAAAAAATGACTTGCCTAAACTAAAAAAGCAAATACAAGAGATTCTAGAAAAAGAAAATAAAGCAGAGAAAAAATAAAAGATTATGAAATGTCTTTGTATATTCATAATAGCTTTTGAAGATTATAAACGGAAAGGCAAATGGAAAACTTCGTTGTCCATCAGCGAAGCGGTTAAGAATAAACAAAGTTAAATTTTTCCACAATGTTTATAAAATAAAAGGCAATGAGAAAGATAATGAAGAAGCCCATTTTATTGATTGTAATAACCTTAATATTAATTTACACAGCATATCTGACAATAAAGCCGTTATTAACTGCAATACTGTCAAGCTTTATATTGGCTTTCATATTCTATCCCATTTACCTAAAATTAAATGTAAAAATAAACAACAAGAATTTATGCTCGCTGCTAACAATACTTATCATCCTTCTATTAATCATGATCCCGGCAGTGTTAATAACAAATGCGCTTGCAAGAGAATCATTAACATTCTACCCTAAAATAAAGGAAAAGGATTTCTCTTTAATAATTTCAAAATATTTCGAATCAAGTTTCCAGCAGTACATCGGCAGTATAGTAAATGGATCTATCCTTTACATAATCAAGCTCACATCTAATTTTGTATTATCAATCCCGAATATAGCCCTGATGTTTTTTGTAACAATATTCCTGACTTATTACTTATTAAAAGAGTCTCAAGCTTTCATAGATGCAGCAAAAAAATATCTTCCATTTAAAGAAAGCGTAAAAGGAGAAATCCTGGAGAGATTCAGTAGAATAACAAAAGCAATAGTATTAGGAACTATCCTCACAGCAATAATCCAAGGAATTCTTGGCGGAATAGGGTTTGCCATCTTCAATATTCCATCTCCGGTATTATGGGGGTTTGTAATAGCAGTAGCTTCAATAATTCCATTCTTAGGAACCGCCATAGTGTGGTTGCCGGCAGGGCTTATCCAGCTATTCCATCAAGACTATTTTTCAGGGATAGGAATTTTATTATTCGGAGCGTTGATAGTGGGGACAGTAGACAACTTTATCAAGCCAAAACTAGTTGGAAAAAGAGCAAAAATACATCCGGCAATTATCCTTATTGGCATCCTCGGAGGAATAAGATTATTAGGCTTCATCGGGTTAATAATAGGCCCTCTAATTCTTGCAACAGCTATAGAGTTGATTAAAATAGAAACAGCTAAGAATGAAGCAAAATACTTTTAAAAATTTTATTATATCAGGAAAGTATAGAAAAATATGGAAATAATAAAAAGTTTAAAATAAAACAGGAGTAATAAACACTTCAATTAGTGCAGCAATAAATAACATTAATATTGCTATAACAATCAAGTCCATTGAGTCATACAATATTTTATTAAAATTTTTGCTTCCAAAATCGTGCCTTATAACCGCAACAGAAATTATTCCTCCAGCCAATCCGGCAGCAAAGTAAGCTAGTATCTCTGGAATTCCATGAATCATGTATCGCATTAAGCCAATGCTTCCAATGTGAAAATATCCTGTTAGCTTTCCTATTCCAGCAGCCTCTGCATAGCTGGCAACATTAGTCCTGATAAAAGTCCCGATGGCAGCAGCAATTACAGATGCATTCCATGTCAATATAAAAATAGCTCCAGCGCCAAACAAGAATGCAAACATAATGGTGAATATCATGACTTTAATATTATTGCTAAAAATTTGCATTACAAAACCTGTCCCAGTGCTAAAGCTTGTAACAGCGCCTGCATTTATACTTCTTATTGTTTCAAGCTGGACATTGAACATAGTTGATACAGTCGATTCTGGAAGAACAACAAACCACAAGGAAAATGCTACAGTATATCCCAAAAATAAAAACATCAAAACAGCTAATGCTTTACTATGCTCTTTCAACAAAAATATTTCGCTCTTCATGCTGGTATCTTTTTTCTCTTCAATAGCGATAAGCGTATAGACAACAGGAACGCTGGCAAAAACCGTCAGAAAAACCATAACTAAGCTTGAATAATCTTGGAATATCCACAAGCTCAAAAAAACAGCAATTGAAGCATATAAAAACCCAAGAAAAAACATCTCCCAAGGCCTGCCCTCAGCCTTAGCAGGATTCACAAGGCTTTCAATCACCATTGCTTTTAGTTTTTCTTTGAAATTTAAATACTTTTCCTGTATTGAAGCTATGGGAACAAAACTAGCCAGGCTAATCCATCCTAACTTATATAAATTCTATTAGGGCACAGTTTATTATGAATTTCAAAAAAATAGCGAATAAGAAAATAAAGGAGTCGATAATTAAAGATAGGGAGATAGTGGCAATAATTTTATTCGGGTCATATGTGCGCTCAGAAACAAATAGAGATATTGATATCTGTCTTGTGCTAAACAAAAAGCTTCCAAATTTGTTAATGTCAAGGAAGCGTTTAAAATACTCTTCTTTGTTTCCAAGTAGATTTGATATAAATATCTTCCAGCAGCTCCCGTTATATATAAGAAAGAGAGTTCTAAAAGAAGGCAAAATAATCCTGTGTAAAAATGAAGATCTTCTTTATGAGATAGCATTTGCAACATTAAAGGAATTTGATATATATAAAAAAATTTACTACAACTACTTAGATTCAATGCAAGATGAAAAAAGACAGATCAATAGATAAAAAGAGGATATTATCAAAAATAGATGAACTTAATAATTATTTGGAAGAGCTAGAAGAAGTTAAGCCCATTGATTTTAAGGAGTACAAAAATTAAGGTAGCATAAAGGCATTATAAAATCACGGAAAGGATCTGATCACCTCATAGAAGTGTAACAAAAAATGTATCACATTATGATAAAAGTGTAACTAAAGTTGTTACACTTCCAAAAGGCTTAAAAAGGCTAACATCCTATAAATTTCATGGAAAGAAAAGAACTATACTCTGTTTTAT
>Ga0209542_10002750_pt1 | contig 38850 bp, 49 predicted proteins | sample RifCSPhighO2_01_FD_184028 | JGI IMG/M metagenome (GOLD analysis project Ga0209542, IMG submission 184028) | Soil microbial communities from Rifle, Colorado - Rifle CSP2_plank highO2_0.1 (SPAdes) (version 2) | ecosystem: Environmental > Terrestrial > Deep subsurface > Rock core/Sediment ... | reverse complement strand
TTTAGATACTTTTATCTCTTTTGGCAAGTTCGGCAGTGTCGGCATCGGTACCACTACCCCCGCGACATTTTTCACGGTGGCGAGCTCAAGCTCAAACTTTTTCAATGTTACAGGCGATGGCAAGGTCAGTATCGGGACATCAACCCCCGCGACATTTTTCACGGTGGCGAGCTCAAGCTCAAACTTTTTCAATATTACAGGCGATGGTAAGGTCGGTATCGGAACAGCAACTCCACAATATACGTTTGATGTCGTAGGAACAAGCCGATTCTTTAGTGCTTCTTCTTCTAATTCTAGTCTTACTACCATTCAAGCGGGAACTGGAAAGATGGCTGAATTCAAAGCTCATTTACCAGGAGCTTCTAATTTAATGATATACGCCTCTAATAATGAATTAGCCACTATCTTAAATCCTAAAAGCTCTCTTCAATTCAAACAAAAATCTTCAGTTGCTTGGACGGCAAAGTCTGCCTGGAACACTCCTGATATTGGAAGTTCTGTTGCTCCAGCCTTTGCTGATTTAGATAATGATGGAGATTATGACTTGTTGATTGGAAACACTGATGGAATAAGCTACGGCTATGAGAACACTGGTACAGCTGCCAGCTCTACTTGGACGGCAAAATCTGCCTGGAACACTCCTGATGTTGGAGGTGCTGCTCGTCCAGCCTTTGCTGATTTAGATAATGATGGAGATTACGATTTGTTGATTGGAGACACTGGTGGAATAAGCTACGGCTATGAGAACACTGGTACAGCTGCCAGCTCTACTTGGACGGCAAAATCTGCCTGGGACACTCCTGATATTGGAGGTTATGCTCGTCCAGCCTTTGCTGATTTAGATAATGATGGAGATTACGATTTGTTGATTGGAGACACTGGTGGAATAAGCTACGGCTATGAGAACACTGGTACAGCTGCCAGCTCTACTTGGACGGCAAAATCTGCCTGGGACACTCCTGATATTGGAGGTTATGCTCGTCCAGCCTTTGCTGATTTAGATAATGATGGAGATTATGACTTGTTGATTGCAGACACTGCTGGAATAAGCTACGGCTATGAGAACACTGGTTTAGATACTTTTATCTCTTTTGGCAAGTTCGGCAGTGTCGGCATCGGTACCACTACCCCCGCGACATTTTTCACGGTGGCGAGCTCAAGCTCAAACTTTTTCAATGTTACAGGCGATGGCAAGGTCGGAATTGGCACCTCCACTCCTGCAACGTCCATGCACATAGCAGGCACAACTAGCGGGACTGTTCCTGCTTTAAGTACGGGTACTAGCCTTCTTGTCCAGCGAAACGACCTTACAACACGAAATAGTATTATTGAAATATTAGCTGGAACAGCCGGAGCGTCTAAGATAGAATTTGGGGATTCTGGTGATCCAAACATAGGAACTATTTCATACAGCCATTCGGATAATTCTATGGCATTTATTACCAATAATTCGGAAGCAATGGGGATTACTTCCGCGGGAAGTGTTGGGATAGGAACAACGACGCCACAAGACGCCTTGCATGTAATAGGCGACATTCGCACAAGCGCCTGCGCCTCCGATGGGGCTGGAGACGTTTCCTGCGTGGACATCGCAGAAACCTATCCGGTATTTGAAAGCATGGGAGCGGGGGATATTGTGATGGTCAATAAGTCTCCAGAAACAGCTTCTTCCACACTCGCTGTTAAGAAAGCGATAAAAAATAATCCGCAACCCCCCCTTATTGGCATCGTTTCAACTCGACCCGCTATTTTAATTGAAGGAGAACAGGCGCGAATTGGGGGCCCGAGAGTAAAAGGAACGTATGATTCAGGCGAAAAAGCTCCAATCGCGCTTGTGGGGCGGGTACCGGTGAAGGTAACAACCGAAAATGGAGAAATACAGCGCGGAGACCTTATTACAATATCTTCGGAACCAGGTATCGGTATGAAGGCGATAAACGAAGGCTGGGTGGTTGGAGTCGCGCTCACTCCATATAATGGAAGCGGTGTTGGCGAGGTTACGGCGTATGTAAAACCAACATGGTATGGGGGAGAGCCAAAAGAAGAAGAGAAAGGAATTACAGAAAGCATAATGGGATGGGTAAAGCAGGCGCTTGAATCGCTGGGCTTCTATATAGAAAACGGAATGGCGCGTTTGGAAAAACTTATCGCGAAAACAATAGAGGTTACGGAAGCAGATATAGAACGGGCAAGAATAAAAACACTCTCTGTGGAAAATGGAATTGAGTTCAAAGACAAGGCAACCGGAGAAACGTATTGCACGTATCTGGAGTATGGAGAAATGCAAAAACAAAAAGGAACATGCGCGGAAATTGAAAAGGTCGAACCAGTGCCAGAGCCAGAACCAGTGCCGGAACCAGTGCCAGAGCCGGAACCAACGCCGGAACCAACGCCAGAACCAGCACCGGAACCAGTGCCAGAACCAGTGCCGGAACCAACGCCAGAACCAGCACCGGAACCAGTGCTAAAACCAGAACCAACACCCGAACTGGAACTCACGGCAACGACAACGGAAATAATTTCCGAACCAGAGACAATTAGTAGTGAAAGCACAACAACATCAACAAGTGAATAATAAATCAACGAATAACGAATCTATATGAATTCGTTTATTCGTAGAAAATTTATTATTCACTAATAACAACTATGAACCACATAATTAATCTAAAACATCAGGAAGAAGAACAATTTGAAGAAGAACCAAGAGAGGAGGATTTTGCGACCTCTCCAAAAAAGAAAAGAAGAAGAATATCAAAAGAAAGGGTAGTATTTATGTTTGTCTTATTCCTCTTCACGAGTCTCGCGTGGAATCTGACCATCTGGAAAACAAAATGGCGGGCAGTCTTCATGCAAAACAATCAGGTATACTTCGGAAAATTTCTGGCGATTCCATTCTGGCCAAACGCCTACATTTCAGATGTCTACTATCTTGAAGTTCTTCAGCCTCTTCAGCCACCCCAGAACGGCTCGGTCTCTCCCGAGTCCCAGCCTCAAGTTACTCTCATCAAACTTGGCAACGAACTTCATGGCCCAACCGACCTCATTATCATTCCAAAGAATCAAATCCTCTTTTGGGAAACCATGAAAAATGATTCGCAGGTTGTAAAAGCGATACTCTCAACAAAATCTGGAAAGAAATAAATTACAATAAAGAGATTTATAGAGATTAATTGAGATTCGTTGAGATTTATTGTAAGGATGAAGCAAAATCATGGAAGAAAAGAAAAGTGGATACATAGAGATAAAAAATCTAGAAGTGTACGTGTTAGCCCGCGAACTTTCATTTGTTGGATGGGAAATCTATGAACAGCTGAAATGGCAAGAAAAGAAAATTATAGGCGACCAATTTATTACTTCAACGGACTCAGTCGGAGCAAATATTGTTGAAGGATACAGAAGGTTTCACTATCTGGAAAGAATAAAATTTTACCTTAACGCAAGAGCGTCGCTTGCGGAATGTAGTGATCATTGGATTGACCTCATGTATATACGCAAGCAAGTTAGTGCGAATGAGTATCAAAAATACAAAGCGATTTCATCTAGACTTTCAATGAAGCTAGCTAATTTTATAGCGGCATCTCGAAAAGCAAAAATGAGAGAAGAAAAGCATGAAAACAATTAATCTCTATCAATCTCGCGAGCGAAGCGAGTAAGTCTCTATGAATCTCTATTTATCTCTACTAATCTCCATAAGCCTTCTATTAGGCATACTTCCACATGCTTCCGCTTTTGACGCGACTAGCACCAACTTCACTCTCCGCGATCCCGTCTTCAATATCTTCGCGGGAACGGGAACCTCAACAAGCTTCCAAAACCTTCAAAGCGGGGGAGAGAATAGCATCGGAATTGGAACCTCAACAAATTTCATTCTCCGGTCCGGTTCGCTCTATTTTACCGGCTTCAATCCGGTAAATCAGAACTGGCGCTGGTATGATGACGCGGAAAATGAAACGCCCGTAACGGCTCTCGCGGATGAAAACGTCGCGCCGTCAGATGTGGCGAATCAAAACACGATTAAACTGCGGATGAGCATAAAAGAGCTCGCGGGTGTAGCCGGAACAAATGTGAAATACCGCCTTCAATATTCAACGTCCTCGGATTTCTCAACCGGAGCGCTGGAACCAATCTCCTCATCAAACTGTAGCACGACCTCAACATGGTGCTATGCCGATGGCGGAGGGGCGGACAATGGAGTAATTGACGCGAAAGTGTTAAGCGATGCCGACTCCTGTTCAGGTGGGTCGGGAAACGGATGCGGCACGCACAATGAAGCCTCAAGCACCACAACTTTTGACCATCCGAAAGACGCGGCAACCGAATTTGAGTTTGCCATAAAGCCCTATGGAGCGGAATATAATAGAACCTACTTCTTTCGTGTGTATGAATCCGTAAACGCAACCTCCGTTCCCAAAGGAACCGGAGAAACATATCCGAGTCTTTCAATTCAGGGAGTAACGTTCACGTTTACGATAAACGGGGTTTCAACAAGCGTTGCGACCGAAGGAATAACGACAGACGCGACTTCAACCGCGGTAACGGTTCCCTTTGGTACGCTTACAATTGATGGGCAAAAAGAACTTGCCCAGAGTTTGGTGGTAACGACAAGCGCGAATGAGGGATACCAGATATTTGTCTTTGAACGGACAGGACTGCTAAACGTCTATTCATCCGCGATTCTACCGGTTACGGGAACAAACGCGAGCCCCTCGGGATGGACTGCGGGGTGCCTCGCAACCTCAACTGGATGTTATGGATATCACGCGGGAGATGATGCCTTGTCGGGCGGCTCAACGCGCTTTTCCGCGAATGATACCTACGCGGCGCTGGATAGTACGGCGCGGGAGATCGCGTACAGCTCTCTTCCTGTAACAAGCGAGACCACGGATATTATTTACAAAATGCAGATAACAAACCAGCAGGAAGCGGGAAGTTATTCAGGCTCGGTGGTGTACATCGCCGTACCAACGTTTTAAAAAAACGAAAGAGATATGCTCACTTTATTCGCGAAATTCATAGAGATTTGTAGAAATTGGTTATTACAATTAATCTCTACCAACCTCAACAAATCTCAACAAATTTCTATAAGTCTCTGTGTAATCTCCGTTTTAATCTCTATCAATCTCTATCAATCTCTATCAATCTCAACGATATTCGCCCAATCAAAAACGTTAGAAACAACTCCTGTTATTTTGGATTTTAAAACAAAAGCAGAAGACAGTGTTCGGGGGGATATTTTGTTAAAAAACATAGAAGAACGCAAACGAACCCTCTACGCGACAGTGGAAAATGTTAATTCGGAAAAAGGGAATGAGGAATTTTTAGACCCGTCAAAAGCGGACCAGACAACCTCTCTCGCGAACTGGATAGAAATTACCCGTGGAGTGGTAGAGTTACTCCCGCGTGAAGAAAAGGCAATTCCAATAAATATAGAAGTAAATATGCGGGCGAAGGCGGGCAAGTATCACGCGGAAATCAGCTGGAGAGAGGGGAGCACGAGAAGCGAGGCGGAAGCAAAACCAGTGATAGGAAAAACGCTTGTGAATTTTGAAGTGGAAGAAGAAATAAAAGAAGAACTGAACGTCAAATCGTTTATGCCGGCGCAAAGAGTGTTTTGGAAATACCCTATAATATTTACGTACGAACTGGAAAATAAAGGAAATCGTCCACTAAAGCCGGAAGGAAGAATATTGATATACAAGCAAAACGGAAAGGAGCTCGCCGTCTTAAACATGGAAGGCGCGGAAGAAATAAAACAGGGAGAAACAAAAAAAATAAGCCGAGTATGGGAATACGGAAAAGGCGCGGGAAATCTCAAAGCGATTCTTGATGTTCAGTATGGAAAACCGGCAAAGAGAGTTCAGGATACGATTTTTTTCTGGCTCTTCCCGTGGCAAACACTTCTTATCTTTATCGGAGTTTCAGTTGGTCTTGTGGGAGGAGTAAAAATGATAAAAAAAACGGGAAATGAGAAAGGGGGAAATGAAGAAACGGAAAAAGAAAAAATATATGACATCTATCATCCAAAAAAATAAAAGAGATTTATAGAGATTAGCTCCTCCGCTAAGCGGGGTCGCGAGATTTATTGAGACTTATTGTTACAATCAATCTCAATAAATCTCTACTAATCTCTACTAATCTCAATAAATCTCTATGAATCTTTACAAATCTCTATTAATCTCAGCAGGTCTCTTATTGGGCGTATTTCTACTTTCTATTTTCTACTTTCTATTTTCTCCGTCCGTATTCGCCCAATCCTCCCTCTCTCTCACAATCACTCCGCCCCTCTTCAAAGTAAATTTGGGGCCGGGAGAAACATGGAAAACAACGCTGAAAGTCGTGAATGTGAATCCCTATGACATTACGGTATACGCGAATGTCGTGAATTTTGAATCGGAAGGAGAGGGGGGGAGAGGAAGATTCATCGCCATACAGGAAGGCAAGGGAAAAGACGAGGCGCTCGCGAGGTGGATTAATATAAGCAGGGAGCCGATTGTGATAGGAAAAGAAAAGACGGTTGAATTATCCTTCTCTCTGGACGTGCCGGCAGACGCCTCTCCGGGTGGTCATTACGCGGCGATCTTGGTGGGAACACAGCCGATAGAAAAAAAGGCGGAGGGACCGGAGCTTCGGGTCTCAAGCATGGTTTCCTCTCTCATATTTGTAAGCGTGCGGGGAGACATAAAAGAATCGGGCTTTATTCGGGAATTTATCACCGAAAAGAAATGGTATGAAAAGCCGGACGTGAATTTCTTCCTCCGTTTTGAAAACGCGGGAAATGTGCACCTTCAGCCAAAAGGAGAGATTACGATTTACAATATGTGGGGAAAGGAGCGGGGAAAGATGACGGTAAACGAAAATTCGGAATTCGGAAACGTTCTGCCAAGAAGCATCAGAAAGTTTGAATTTATCTGGAAGGGAGAGGAGAATTTTTTTGAACTGGGAAGGTACAGGGCGCTCGCGCGTCTTACGTACGGAAAGGAGGCGGAAGAATCGGCAACACGGGAAACTTCTTTTTGGATTATACCGATAAAACCGCTTGGGATAATTGCGGGAAGTCTCCTCCTTTTCTTTATATTATTTATATGGCTCCTTCGCGCGTATGTAAAAAGAATGCTTGCTTTGGAGGTGGAACGCCACGGCCTCACGGATGTAATAAAAGAAAAAGGCAAGTGGACCCTGCCGCTCCGCGAAGGAATGATTGACTTGCGGAAAACAAAAGAAAAAACATCCTCAATAGGATTCAGCATGTACGTAAAGAAATATTACAAGGCTATACTCTTCCTTGTCTTGTGTTTGCTCGTAATCTTTTTTGTGGGCGCGTATTTGAAAGAGGTCCTCACAAAAGAACGGACGTTTGAAATCATCATACCGCAAAAAACAGTTGAATAGTTCTTAATAATTAATCATGTTTTGGAAGCCGAACTCCCAAAAGTTAATATTTAATTAGATGTCAGACGTCCAAAAATTGATTTTCTATCATCGCCGTATAGAACGTTCGTTCTTCCACCCAAGTGAGGGTTCTGGTTTGGTTTAGCGGAAGCTCTCGGAAACAGCGCGTTCTTATCTCAAGCGAGAGACATCTTTCTTTTGTGGCAACTCTCGGAATCCCGATGGGCTTGGACTTGAGTCCCGCCTCTGGTGGGACGAAAGCCATCGGGATGAGAGTGTAGGCGGTCGCGCGCCGCAGGAGCGCGCGAACCGCCGGTGCCACGAAAGGAAGATGGCTTGAGCGAATACTTATGCACAAAAAAGAAAGAAAAAATAATGTATAATAAATAACAGGGAGTATTATTTTTTTATTGAACATTTTTATGAGCTTTCTAGAGAGATGAAGAAGACAAAAACCTTTCTCGCAATTGGGTTGAGCGTAAGTCTTGCTGTGTGGACGGTCATGTTTGGGTTTCAAGCGCAAAAAGCGGAAGGAGCGACGCTGAAAACTATAAGTGATACGCTAAGTGACTCCGATTTGGGAGTTGGGGCAAATCATACGGTAAGACTTACAACTCCGACAGGAATTGCGGCAGGTCTTACGATTACATATAACTTGCCGTCGGTAACGACCACAACAGGATTCGCGAGCTCAAGTGTCATCGCGCTCGGTCTTCTTGATTTTGACTTCATGATTGGCACTACCGAGCAGACAGTAACCACGCCTGGAGGATGCAGCGGAGCCACCACTGTTGGAATAGCAACCTCAACCACAGCCGCAACTTCAACAATTACGGTAACAATCTGCACATCAAATTCCGTTTCAGCGGGCGTTTCCACAACTCTTCGGATAGGAACAAACGCCGTAACAGGCGGAACGGGAACCCATCAAATTACGAATCCCTCAACGGCAGGGTCATATGAGATTACAATTGCCGGCACTCAAACGGATTCAGGCTCGCTTCAAGTGGCGATTATTGATGACGTTACCGTAACGGCAAGTGTGAATACGAGCTTTACATTTACCATATCAGGCGTAAATTCGGGAACCTCGTGCGCGGGCGTAACTGCAAGCGCCACCTCCCTCTCTACAAGCACGCCTTTTGGGACTCTGTCTACAACTGTCTCATCAACGCTTTGTCAGACGCTTGCCGTAACGACAAACGCGAAAAACGGTTTCACGGTAACGGTTCAGGCGGATCAAACCTTAACAAGCGCGAGTGGAGCGGATATTGACCTCTTTGTAGACGGCAACGCGACATCAGTTCCAAGCACATGGGTAGCGCCCGCAGGAACACTTGATTCAGAAGCGACATACGGCCACTGGGGAATTTCAACAGAGGACTCAAACTTAAGCACGGACACATCATCTTCATCAGACGCTTTCGTAAGTGGAAGCAACTACAAATATGTGGGAGACTTTGTCGCACACGCGAGGTCAATTTTTGCGCACACCGGACCCGCGGATGGTTCAACAGCCGACAAGGGAACAACAAAGGTGGCGATAAGCGTACAAATTGGAGCCCTTCAAGAGGCGGCAAATGATTATACCGCGACCATTACATACGTCGCGACACCCGTATTCTAAATTAAAAAACGAACAAGCCACCCGTGGTTAGGTTTGCTGAATTGTTCACAAAGAAAAACTCCCCCTCCCGTGGCGGGAGTTCGTTGTTGTCATAAATTCTTCGTAGTACCGTATCGTAACAATTAATTTCTATGAATTTTTATCGTATTTTCATCTTCGCAATTCTACTTTCTATTTTCTACTTTCTATTTCCTCCGTCCATATTCGCCCAAAGCACCGCCGGCATCCAAGTTTCTCCGCCGGTTATTCAAATAAAAGGGGATCCGGGCGAGACAAAAGAAGAGGTGGTCCGAATAACGAATATAGGAGAAGATGAAACTCCGATTACGATTCAAAAAAAGAACATTGAGGGAATTACCGAGAGCGGTCAGCCGATATTTACGGAAGAAGAAGAAATAGAAGAAGCGTATGGATTAAAAAACTGGATTGAGGCGGATAGAGATGCGTTTATATTAAAACCGCTGGAAACACAGGAAATTCGGCTCACAATCAGCATTCCAAAAGACGCCTCGCCGGGCGACCACATCGGAGGCGTCTTTTTTCTTCGCGCGGCGGTCTCTCCGAAAGAAAGCGGAACGGGAATTGGATACGCGGTAGGGGCGATTATTGAAACCGAAGTAAGCGGAGAGATACAGGATGAGGCAAGCATAAAGAGCTTCTATACGGAAAAAGCGGTATACAATTTGCCCGAGGTAATCTTTCGGGTAACAGTGGAAAACGAAGGAAACGTCATTGTGCGTCCGCGTGGATTCATAAACATAACAGACGTAAAAGGAAAGAAGGTGGGCGAGATTCGGGTGAATGATAAAGGGAGCGCGGTTCTTCTGGGTGGAAAAAGAACCTTTCAGGAAACATGGAAGGGAGAGAAAGCATCATTTGGAAGATATCAGGCATCGGTCAGTCTGGTATACGGAAAAACAGAAAGAAAGACGATTTCAAACGCGACCTCGTTTTGGATATTTCCCTTCAAAGTAGTGGGAATTGTGATTGGAGGAATCATATTCGTCATCGGAGGAATTCTCATGGGAATACGATGGTATATCCGAAAACGTCTGAAAGAAATAGAGATTCTCGCCGAACGCGTGGGAGGATATCATCGTGGAAAACGAATGGAGGGCGCGATATTAAGAAAGAAAAGAAAAACCGGGATGGCGGGGCTTTTAAGAACAACGCTCATCGTGCTTTTCATATCAATCACGCTTTTTCTCCTTCTCCTCTTTTTTGGATGAACACATGTTGTCATTTCAAAATTCAAAGTATACTAATATCATGGTAAGAAAAAAAACAAGCCTTCTCCTCGCGCTTCTTCTCATTTCAATCTTCGGTTTGGGAAGCCACTTCATATTAAGGGCGAATCCAAACCTTCTAAAACATAAACTGCTGGGACAGCTTGGAAGCGGAGTCGGGGTGTTCGCGGTTGTGGAACCAAACCCGTTAAATACGATTGCGAAACAATTAAAAACAAAGGAAAAGGAGCTGGAAAAAAAAGAAACGATGTTGCAAGAAAGAGAAAACGCAACATCGCAAAGAGGCATTGAGATAGACAAAAACATTCTTTATGTGCTTATGTTTCTTTCAACGCTCCTCTTCATTCTCGTCGTCATAAACTTTTATTTGGACTGGAAAAGAGGAAAAAAGGAAATGAAGAAATGAGAAACGAGGAAACGCGAAAGAAACAAGTTAATAAAATGCGTTCGTACACGAACAACATAGTCGGGTTTTTGATTACGGTTCTGCTTATACTTAGTGGCGGAAGTATAAAAGCGGCAAATTTAAAGCAAATAAGCGACACGCTCTCCGATTCGGGAATCTCCGAAAGCGCGAATCATACGGTTACGTTTACGCTGACAAATGAAATTCCGGCATCAGGGAAAATAATAATCACGCCTCAAGCGACATATTTTACGGTCTCTTCCACGCTTGATTATACGGACGTTGACCTCAAGGTTGATAGCGCGGAAAAAACATTGGGCGCGACAGCGGGAAGCGGCGCGGGAAGCGCGATTGGGGTCGCGGTTACAACCGGAGACAGTGGCTCTCTAACCCTCACGCTAAATGATACGGACGCGATAATTGCCGGAAGCGTAATAATAATAAAAATAGGAACGAATGCCGAAATAGGCGCGACGGGCAATGAACAAATTCAAAACCCAAGCGCGGTAAACTCATACACTATAGCCATTCAGACAAAAAACAGCGCGAATGTTGTATTGGACAGCGGAACCGCGATGATAGCGACAACTCAAAAAGTAAGCGTTTCTGGGGAGGTGGCGGCTATACCGAAAACAGTGGAAGTAACGGTAACATCAGGCGGAGGCTCTCCGATTGATAGAAGCACCGACATTGTGTTCGGAGGAAAAACGGGACCAAAAAACGAGGTTGTAATCGTTGAAAACGGGGAAATACTCGGCACCGTAACGGCGGGAAAAGACGGGACGTTTGAAATCAAATTTAAAGACATCGTATCGGCGGAACACTCCTATTCCCTCTACGCGATAGACAGAAGCGGAGAAACCACCTCGCTCATAACCATAAAAGTATCGGTTCCGCTTAACGATACCACAAAAGTTACCTCAATTATCCTGCCTCCAACTCTAAGCCTTGAAAAGGAATCATACACAGTATCTGAAGAGATTCCGGTATTTGGAGAGTGGATTCCCGAAAGCGCGGTCATTCTTTTTAACAACAAGAAAAAAGAACCGATGGGGAGGGCGGAAACGGATAAGGAGGGAAGATATGTCTTTACGATTCCAAAAGGAACATTGAAAGAAGGGCGTTATGTGATAAGCGCGAAAGGAGCGGTGAAAGAAAAAACAACAGAGTTTGGGTTGGGGGGGCACGTTGAAATAACGGGAGAAAAAAAAGAAATCAAGCCTCCTGAAATAGAAATTCCAGAAATAACAAAAAAAGAGCCGGATAAGTTTCCTGTTCTGGTGAAAGAGCTTCTCTCTCCGCTTTTTAGAGGCGTGGAGAGGTTGAAAAAGATAGAGGAAACATATACATTTATCCTTGAGTTTGCTTTGGGAATATTGTGGCTCATCATAGGATTCTTGCTGGTCGAGAGAATCCGCAGGCGCAACAATGAAGAAAAAAAAGCAAACCGGAAAATAATAAAAAATCAAAAGTCATGAACCCCGTTAGAAATTCACAAACGATGGCTATCGGGGCATAATATGAAAATAATTATGACAACAAAAATTTCTAACGGGGTGAAGAAAAAAATAATACTCATAGGAATCATTCTAATCGTGGCAATCGGCATAGTGTTAAGTTTGAAAAATAAGACAAAAAAAGAGGAGCTGAACGCGAACGACGTTGAAAATGCAACAAAAACCGAAACAAATAAAATCATGAGTGACACATTGCAAATCAAAGATAGTGTGGAAGGAACCGGAAAAGCGGTAGTGAACGGCAACACGGTAGTCGTCCACTACACAGGGACACTGGAAAATGGAACGGTGTTTGACTCTTCTCTCAAAAGAAACACCCCATTTTCTTTCAGGGTAGGCGGGGGAGAGGTAATACGGGGATGGGAAGAAGGGTTGCTTGGGATGAAAGTCGGAGGAAAGAGAACTCTGGTTATTCCGTCCGCTCTCGCCTACGGAGAAAGAGGAGCCGGAGGAGCGATTCCACCAAACGCGACCCTGACATTTGAAATAGAACTTTTGGAAATAAAATAGTACATTCAATCTTTTGACGTCTGACGTCAAAAGATTGAATCGGGGTGTCGTATAATGGTAGTACGCAAGGCTGGGGGTCTTGTAGTTCGGGTTCGATTCCCGACATCCCGACTGAACGAAGTGAAGGAGAGATGTGATATTAGTAAATCAAAAACCGCCAATGAGAGGCGGTTTTTGGGTGAGAAAAAATTCTATCTCGTCTTTGAAAACGTCCGGATACAGCGAGTACAGGCGAGAATCCTTTTTCCTGTTTTAGGAAGTATGCTCCACTGCAAATTTGGCTTTTTTTTAAGCCAGTTTACGGGATTATAATGTCCGCGAAGCAACTTTCGCTTCCCCCCCATCATATGAGTTTTTTCACAAAACGCGCACTGTTTCATAAAGTAATGGTACAAAAAACAGCTTAAAAAGTCAAAGCCGCTCGGAGAAACCGAACGGCGAAGAATGCCAAAACATAGCCTCATAGAAGTCGTTGCATCAAGCGCTCCCGATTAAGAGCGCCAAAGTGGTTAGTTGCGATGGAGTGTACAATCCTTTGGAGGATATTTGCGAGGAAAAAGTTCACCTCAACATACTCCTCGCAAACCTCAAGAATAGGACAAAGTACGAACTCGGTGAACGCGACCGAGCCCGGAATGTCCGAGAAATCTTCTTCTTCAAGATACCGAAGAATACAGAGAGCGATATGAGAAAATACCGTTCTGTAGTCCTCTTCGGTTTGATTGTGAAGCGTACTTATAATACGCTCCACTACCTCTTGGCAGTTCATATCGCGAATCTGCCAAGAATTTTCGTCTCCCTCAAAAGAAAAGTCGTCTTCTTCTCCGGAAATAGGAGAAGACTCCATAGCGGTCGGAATCGCAAGAGGAATCTGATTCATTGGTTTTCCCTTCAAGAAAGAATGCTAACTATTTTGTATCAGATAAGAGAAAAAAACTCAACCACAATATTTGAACGTCAAACTTTGCAACACCCTCAAAATTTAACGTACGTTAAATTTTGAGGCATCAAGAATTTCTCATATCTCCATTTCTCTGCGGTCATCTGATCTCATCCAAGCGTCGTCTCGCGATATGACCTCGTCCCAAAGTTGAACTCATAGTATTTCGGATTGTCTTCCGCGCCGACTTGGAGAATAAAAGTCTGCGCCGTAAGCGGAACCTTAAAAAGAAGCGTCCCCTGCGTAACGCTTCGTGGCGGGATGGAGTCAAAAGATCCGATAACCTTAAGGGGTTTCTGGTTCGCGGAAACCAAATCAACAAGCTCAAAAAGATCGCGGGGGAAGAGGGCGGTGTAAGAAGTAGCCTCGCTCGTAAACGCCTTGATGCTTACGGTAACCTCGCCATCGGCATTTTTTGAAACGCCCTCCACGATAATCGCGACATTTGATTGAGGCTGAAGAAGGGGGCTTGATTGGGCGGAAAAAATAATAGCGGTTTGAATAAGCGCGCTGTCTCGGGATTCGGACAAAGAGGGCGTGGAAGACGGAAGGGTGGAGCTCGCTCCTTCGGAAACAAGTCTTCCAAGCGGTTTGCCGACGCCCGCGAGCTCCAGGCTAATTTTTACATCTTGAACATCGCTTTGAACCGCGGAAAGCGAACGAAGCCCCAGATATAAACCCAAGAGCAGGACAATAAACATGCAAATTAAAAGCGCGAGAATAAAAGAATGTTTCATAAAAAAAATATCATCTTGCTCACTGTATTAACTTATTTTCAGAATCTCTTCGCCATATTTCTTGAACGAGGGTAAGACTTGGGCTAGCGCCCCGGAGCGCCCGAGTGAAAGGAATGTGGCGGAGAGATTGAGCATCTCTACTACAACTTTATGTTATCATATTCTATGATGTAAAAGAAATTAGAAGTATAATAAACGTCATGGAAGGAGTATTCATCGCGATTGTATTTATCTTCTCCGTCGTAATTCACGAGGTTTCGCACGGCGTAGTAGCGGATAAGCTCGGCGACCCGACCGCGCGTCTTTTAGGGCGCCTTACGTTAAATCCTCTAAAACACATTGACCCATTTGGCTCCATCATTCTCCCCGCGCTTCTTATTATAAGTAGGGTTGGGTTTGTTTTTGGTTGGGCGAAACCCGTGCCATATAATCCTTACCATCTAAAGAAGCCCGAACGCGACGCGGCAATCATCGCCGGAGCGGGACCCGCGAGTAATCTTCTTGTCGCGCTCATATTCGCTCTCATTATATGGGGCGGAACGGCGCTTCTGCCTAATGTTCCAACACTCTTATCCGTACTCCCGCTTTTCGCTCTCATCGTTCAAATTAACATCGTGCTTGCTGTGTTTAATCTTGTTCCCATTCCGCCTCTGGACGGTTCAAAAATCCTCTTCCTTGGATTGCGAGGAAGATGGGGAGAAAGCGTAAGGCGTGTATTAGAGCAGTATGGCTCAATTCTTCTCATCTTTTTTATATTCTTCGGCTACGGCCTCATAACCCCGATTATCCATGTTCTTATGAAGCTGTTGATATAATAATCTCACGAAGTCCGACTTCATGAGATTATCTACCTACACGCATTTTTTTGGTAAAAATACTTAGCTTCGCGGGAGGGGGTAGGAATAAAATCTAAAAATCAGAAAATGTTTGACAAAAAGGATATTTTTGATACTCTTAATATCGTTTTGGTTAATTCGTTTATTTGTTGATTTTCCATGCCCACCGTAAACCAGCTGATAAAAAAGGGAAGAAAAAGAGTGATAAAAAAAGGGAAGGCTCCGGCTTTGCGACTGTATTTTAACTACCTAAAAAACAAGCCCGTAGAATCATTTTCTCCATTCAAGCGAGGAGTTTGTCTCAAGGTCTTTACGACAACTCCGAAAAAACCAAACTCCGCCCTCCGAAAAGTGGCTCGTGTTCGCCTCACGAACGGCATGGAAGTAACGGCCTACATTCCGGGAGAAGGACACAATCTTCAAGAACACTCCGTTGTGATGATTAGAGGAGGAAGGGTAAAAGACCTTCCGGGAGTGCGTTACCATATTGTAAGAGGCCGTCTGGACACGCAAGGCGTGGGAGACAGAAAACAGTCGCGCTCAAAATACGGAGCAAAAACTCCAAAAAAATAAAATCCCAATTTTCTAAAGCCTAGAGCCTAACATCATGAGAAGAAAAGGAAAATTTAAAAAAATACAAGCAATACCGGATTATAAATACGACCGCAAAGATGTGGGAAGATTTGTGAATTATCTGATGAGAGACGGCAAAAAAGCGGTCGCGGAAAAAGTGTTCTATCACGCGCTTGAGGAGGTGGAAAGGGTGATAAAATCAGACCCTGTGAAAGTATTTGAAAACGCTCTCGCGAACGCCTCTCCGATGGTGGAGGTCGCTTCCCGAAGAGTTGGAGGCGCGAACTATCAGATTCCCGTGGAGGTTCGTCCCGAACGGAAATTTTTTCTTGCTTCGTACTGGATTATTAAGGTTGCGAAATCAAAGAAAGGAAAACCAATGCACAAAAAATTGGCGGAGGAACTTATAGCCGCCTCAAAAAACGAGGGAGAGGCGATAAAGAAAAAACAGGATACTCATCGCATCGCCGAAGCGAACAGAGCCTTTGCCTCCTTCGCAAGATAGTAAAATACGTAAGGCGCTAGGCGCTAGGCACTAGGCACTAGGCGTCTAGAGCCTAAAGCCTAACGCCTAGAGCCTAGTAACATGCCACGACAATACCCAATTGAAAAAACAAGAGATATCGGCATCATCGCCCACATTGACGCCGGAAAAACGACGGTTTCCGAGCGTATTTTGTTTTATACGGGCATCTCGCACAAAATCGGGGAGGTGCATGAGGGAGCCGCAATCATGGACTGGATGGAGCAGGAAAAAGAGCGGGGAATCACGATTACCGCGGCGGCGACAACCTGCTTCTGGCTCCCTACCTATCATAGAGAAGACGGCGAAGGAAAAGATGTACAGGATTTGCGGGAGAAATTTGAGCACTGTATCAATCTTATTGATACGCCGGGACACATTGATTTTACGGTTGAGGTAAAGCGTTCACTCCGTGTGTTGGACGGCGCGGTTGTTGTTTTTGACGGGGTCGCGGGAGTGGAGCCTCAATCGGAAACAAACTGGCACTACGCGGACGAATACAAGGTGCCACGGATTTGTTTTATAAACAAGCTTGATAGAACGGGGGCGAATTTTGAAAAAAGTTTCAAATCAATCAAAGAACGCCTAAGCGACAAAGCAATTCGTCTTCAGCTTCCGATTGGAGAAGAAGATATATTTGAAGGCGTTGTAGACCTTCTGGCTGAAAAAGCGATTCGTTTTGAGGGAGAGCACGGAGAAAAGATGATAAAAAGCGAGATTCCGGAAAATCTGAAAGAGGAAGTGAAGCAGAGGCGCGCGGAGCTTGTGGAAGCGATATGCGAAACGGATGAACACTTAATTGAACGCTTCTTAAACGGAGAAGAAATTGGAATTGACGAACTAAAAAAAGCTCTTCGGAAAGCGACAATGGCGAATCAAATCGTTCCGGTGTTTTGCGGTTCGGCGCTGAAGAACAAGGGAGTACAGCTCGTGCTGGACGCGGTGATTGACTACCTTCCTTCGCCACTGGATATGCCTCCGACCAAAGGAATAAATCCAAAAACGGAAAAAGATGAAGAACGCGAGCCGAAAGACGGGGATTCGCTAACCGCGCTCGCCTTTAAGATAGCCTCCGACCCATTCGTGGGAAGCCTAACATTTTTCCGCATCTACTCCGGCACGATGAAAAAGGGGAGTTACATATTAAACAGCGGGAAGAATAAAGAGGAGCGTATCAGCCGTATCTTGCGCATGCACGCGAATCACAGGGAAGAAGTTGATGAGATTTACGCGGGAGATTTGGGCGCGCTTGTGGGATTGAAGGATACCTCAACGGGAGATTCCCTATGCGATCCGGAACATCCGATTGTGCTGGAAAAAATTATCTTCCCCGAACCCGTCATTTCAATCAGCATTGAACCGAAAACAAAAGCCGACCAGGAAAAGATGGGTACGGCGCTCCGAAGGCTCTCCGAAGAAGACCCGACCTTTCGTGTTTCCGGCGACCCCGATTCGGGTCAGACGTTGATCGCGGGTATGGGCGAGCTTCACTTGGAAATTATTGTTGACCGCATGAAGCGGGAGTTTAATGTGGAAGCGAATATCGGACGTCCGCAGGTTGCCTACAAGGAAACGATTAAATCAAAGGGAATGGCGGAAGGAAAATATATCAAGCAATCGGGAGGCCGCGGCCAGTATGGGCATGTGCGGATTCGTCTGGAGCCTTTGGGACGAGGTGAAGGCTTTGAGTTTGTAAATGAAATCAAGGGAGGTACAATTCCGCAGGAGTTCATTCCGGCGGTAGAAAAAGGAATGAAGGAAGCCTTAACGAGAGGTGTTCTCGCGGGATACCCGACCGTGGATATGCAGGTAACGCTCTATGACGGTTCGTATCACGACGTGGATTCTTCCGAAATGGCGTTCAAAATAGCCGGCTCAATGGCGATAAAAGAGGGCATAAAAAACTCAAACCCGATTATTTTGGAACCGATTATGAAGGTTCAAATCATCGTCCCCCCCAACTTTTTGGGAGACGTAACGGGAGACGTAAGCTCCAAGCGTGGAAAGATATTGGAAATGGGAGAGCGCGGTTCAATTCGGATAGTTGACGCTCACATACCGCTTTCCGAAATGTTCGGATACTCAACAACCCTCCGCTCAATGAGTCAGGGAAGAGCCTCTTTTAATATGGAATTTTCACACTACGAAGAGGTGCCAAGAAACGTAGCGGAACAAATTATTGAGGGAAAAAAGAAGTAAGGAAGCCTGTCCTTGCTTCAGCATTAAAAATATGTTACCCTTCAACCTGCGTATTAAGATGCAGTTTAACAAACATTTAATAGGTCGAAATATAGATAGAAAATAGTAAGTAGAAAATAGAAAATAGAAGTCGTACTACTACTCTCTACTTTCTAATTTCTACTTTCTCATAACATGGCAGAAAAAGAAAAATTTGAACGAAAAAAGCCGCACGTAAACGTCGGCACAATTGGGCATGTTGACCATGGAAAGACGACCCTAACCGCCTCAATCACGCACGTTCTTCACATGAAGGGCCTGGTGAAAAAGGAAGAAGCCGTTGACCAGATTGACAATGCTCCGGAAGAAAAAGCTCGTGGTATCACGATTGCTTTGCATCACTCGGAATACGAAACCGAAAAGCGTCACTATGCTCACATTGACGCGCCGGGTCACGCCGACTACATCAAGAACATGATAACGGGCGCCGCCCAGATGGATGGCGCGGTTCTCGTAGTTTCCGCGGCGGATGGTCCAATGCCTCAAACTCGTGAGCACATCTTGCTCGCGAAGCAGGTTGGAGTGCCGGCAATCGTCGTCTTCCTCAACAAGGTTGATATGGTTGATGATCCGGAGTTGGTGGAACTCGTTGAATCTGAAATCCGGGAACTTTTGAAAAAATACGAATTTCCGGGAGATGAGACTCCGATTATCAAAGGCTCCGCTCTAAAGGCGCTTCAGGCAAAATCTTTGGATGACGAAGCGATAAAACCGATTCTTGAACTGATGGACGCGCTGGATAGCTACATTCCTCAACCGGTCAGAGAAACGGATAAGCCGTTTTTGATGCCGATTGAAGATATCTTCTCAATTGAAGGGCGGGGAACGGTGGTAACAGGAAGGATTGAACGGGGAGTCGTAAAAGTAAACGAAGAAATAGAAATCGTTGGACTTACGCCGACCAAAAAAACCATTGTAACCGGCATTGAGATGTTCCAAAAAACTCTTGATGAAGGACAGGCGGGAGATAATGTTGGTGTTCTTCTTCGGGGTCTGAAAAAAGAAGATGTGGAGCGCGGACAGGTACTCTCAAAACCGGGCAGTGTTACTCCGCACACCGACTTTGAGGCTCAAGTATATGTCTTGAGCAAAGAAGAAGGCGGGCGCCACACTCCGTTCTTCAAAGGATACAAACCTCAATTTTACATCCGCACAACGGACGTAACGGGCGAGGTTATCCTTCAGGAAGGGATTGAGATGATTATGCCGGGAGACACGGCAAACGTAACGGTAAAACTGATCGCTCCGGTTGCTCTTGAAGAAAAGCAAAGGTTTGCTATTCGTGAAGGAGGTAAGACCGTCGGCGCGGGAGCCGTTACAAAGATATTGAAATAGAAGATTGAATATACAAGAGTAAGGCACGAATGAGGCAAATATCTTGTGTCATTCGTGTCTGAATTCGTGTAGGTTCAATAAAGTTGTACATATGAAAAAAAAGGAAGCGGATGTAAAAGAAAAACTGCGGATTAGGATTAAAGCCTACGACGCGAAGCTTATTGAAAATTCCTCGCGCCAGATTATTGACGCGATTAAGCGTCATGGGGGTGAGGTGATAGGCCCCATTCCGCTCCCGACCGAAATAAGAAAATACACGGTGAATCGCTCAACATTCGTGCATAAAACATCAAGAGAACAGTTTGAGATGAGAATTCACAAGCGTCTTATTGACATCATGAATCCCCAGCAGAAAATCGTGGAATCGTTGAAAGATTTAAACCTTCCCGCGGGGGTTGATATTGAGATAAGGATGGGGTAGCCATAAAAGGCATCAGAATTGACTAAAAGAGGGATATTCAGTAAGATTCTGTAGGTTTAGAGAGTGTGGGGCTGGGGCTTGGAGACGCATAGATCCGAGGACGGCTCGGTTCATTTTTTTTAGCCCAAAGCCTCTATAATCATTCATTCGTAGGCCTATGGTGAGCCTGCCGAATCCATTCGGATAACTTGTAGTGAGCGAAGTCGAATTATTTGTAGTTTGGTAGATATGGTTATCAAAGGAAAAAAAATCAGAATGACGCAGATATGGAAAGACGACAAGGTAATTCCGGTTACCATTCTTTCTTTTGAGGGAGACGGAGCGGAAATGGAAGAAGGAAAGGTTATCACCATAAGCGGGAAAAGCAAAGGAAGAGGTTTTCAGGGAGTCGTAAAAAGGCATGGATTCCACGGAGGCCCGAAAAGTCACGGTCAGAAAGATAGGCATCGCGCGCCCGGCTCAATCGGAGCGACAGCTCCCCAGCGCGTCATAAAAGGAAGAAAGATGGCGGGAAGAATGGGCATGCAAAAAACAACCCTAAAAAATCTAAAAATTGAAGAGGTAAAAAAAGATGAAAAATTGATAAGCGTGCGGGGAGCGATACCGGGCATGCGTGGAACATTGGTTGAAATAAGAGTCTAGCATTATATATGTTAAAAGCGGACGTCTACAACAAGGAAAATAAAAAAGTTGGAACGATGGAGCTTCCGGAGAGGGTGTTCGGGGTTCGTTGGAATCCAAGCCTTGTTCATCAGGTGTTGGTTTCCCAGCTCGCGAATCAAAGAAAAACAATCGCCGATACGAAAGGCAGAGGAGAAGTGCGGGGAGGAGGAAGAAAGCCATGGAAGCAAAAAGGAACGGGAAGGGCGCGCGTCGGTTCAAGCAGGTCGCCCCTGTGGAAAGGAGGAGGAATAACATTCGGTCCGACCAACGAACGGAATTTTTCAAAAAAAATAAACAAGAAGATGAAACGCGGGGCGCTCCTCTCTCTCCTCTCAAAGAGGTGGAAAGACGGGGAGATCAAAATTATTGACGCCTTCGCGATTTCGGAACCAAAAACAAAACACATGGTGGCGATTATGAATACCGTTATAACACACGAGGGAAAAACGCTTCCAAGCGCCCTTCTTGTAACAAAAACCGGAAATAAAGGAGTCTTACAGGCGGCAAGAAACATTCCAAAAAGCAAAACAATATATCCGGGCGGAATGAATATCTATGATTGCGCGTCAAAAAAAGTAGTCTTGTTTGAAAAAGAGGCTGTTGAGGAGTTCGCGGAAAAAGTAATATAACGTCTTATGGCTTTTTTAAAGAAAAAAACAACTAAAAAAGAGGCGGAGAAGAAAGAACCGCGAAAAGAAGAGAGGAAAGAGCAGAAAAAAGAAGAAACCTATGCGGGAACGTATATGGTTAGAAAGCCATGGATAAGCGAGAAAGCGACAAAAATTTCAGCGGACAATCAATATATTTTTTTGACTGATAAGTCGGCGAACAAGGTTGAGATAAAAAAAGAAGTGGAGGGAAGATACGGGGTGCGCGTGGAAAACGTAAACACGGTGCGCTATGAAGGCAAAATGAAACACTGGGGAAGAAAGCCCGGCAGAAAACCGGCGTATAAAAAAGCGATTGTAACGCTGAAAGAAGGTGAGAAGATTGAAATAATGTAAAGATATGAAGAAATATAACCCAACTTCTCCCGGGAGAAGACAAGCAACGGTAGTGAGTTACGATAATATGCGGAAAAATAAACCGCATAAATCGCTGGTAACGCATCTCCAAAAACATTCGGGAAGAAATAATCAGGGAAGGATTACAACGCGCCATCAGGGAGGCGGGCATAAAAAGCAGTACCGCATGGTTGATTTCAAACAAAATAAAATAGGGGTTTGGGGAAAAGTTGAACGAATTGAATACGACCCGTACCGCACCTCCTTCATCGCCCTTGTTATATACTCGGACGGGGAAAGAAGGTATATTATCGCTCCGGATGAATTAAAAATCGGAGACAAGGTTATAACAGCGGAAGACGCGGAATTAAAACTCGGAGTAAGAACAAGCCTGAAGCGGATTGCGACGGGTACGTTTGTGCATAATGTGGAGCTCGCGCCGGGAAGAGGAGGAAAGCTGGGAAGGTCAGCCGGCACCTCTGTACAAGTGCTGGGAAATGAGGAAAAATATACCCACCTCAAGCTCTCTTCGGGAGAGGTGCGAAAAGCGCTCTCTTCCTGTCTCGCGACAATCGGAAAAGTTTCAAATCCCGAGCACATGCTGACGGTAGTTGGAAAGGCGGGAAGAGCAAGATGGATGGGAGTAAGGCCAACCGTTCGAGGTACCGCGATGAATCCGGTAGACCACCCATATGGAGGAGGAGAGGGAAGAACCCAGAGAGGAACGAGAAAGCCGAAAACAAAATGGGGAAAGATAACCGGCGGAAGAAAAACGCGAAAGAAGAAAAACCGGACAAACAAACTAATTCTAAAACGAAGAACTTAATTTAAGTAATTAGAAATTTAATTGACATGTCAAGAAGCTTAAAAAAAGGACCATACATTGATCCAAAACTGCAGAAGAAAATAGATAAGACAGCGCCTGATGGAAAGACGCCCATTAAAACATGGAAGCGAGGGTCAGAAATTTCTCCCGAAATGATGGGACACGTCTTTCTGGTTCATAACGGAAAAGATTTTATTGAAGTTCGCGTTCGCGAAGACATGATCGGTCATAAGTTGGGAGAGTTCTCTCCGACAAGGAAATTTATCCGACACGGAGGAAAAATACAAAAAGATATAGAACAGAAAGCGAAGCAGGGAGATAAGTAAATGATATGTCAGAAGCAAAAGCCATATTGCGATACGTAAAAATTAGTCCGCGAAAGATGCGGCTCGTTGCTGGTCTCGTTCGGGGGCTTCCGGTAAAAGCGGCGGAAGCGGAACTCGCGCTCTCCTCAAAAAGAGCGGGTGTTCCTCTTCTGAAGCTTCTTCGCTCCGCAGTCGTAAACGCGGTGAACAATAACAAGCTCCCCGAAACCTCCCTCTATATAAAAGAACTAAGAGTGGATGAGGGGCCGGTCATAAAACGCTGGACTCCGAGAGCAAAGGGTTCGGTCGCGATGATTCAAAAAAAAATGAGCCATGTTCTGCTTGTTGTTGACGCGAAGGAAGGCGTGCGACAACCATCTTTCTCTGTGATTAAAAAAGACTATTCCGCTCGCGCGGGAAAGAAAAAAGCAAAAGGAGAAAGCCGTGCTTCGGAACAAAAAAATAGAAAAAAGCAATTAAGCGGGACAAACAAGCAAAAAATAAAAGGCGACGATAAGCCGGAACCTGAAAAGAAAACAAAATTATTCCAGCGCAAATCAGTGTAAAAGAAATCTATATCCCTAAATTCTAAATTCTAGATTCTAGATTCTAAGTTTTAGTATCATGGCACAAAAAATCAAACCAACAGTACATAGATTAGGAATCACAACCTCGTGGGCAAACAGGTGGTTTTTTAAGAAGTCTCTAAGATTTTTTATAGAAGAGGATTACGCCATACGGGAAATTATCAAAGAAAGAATCTTACAGGCGGGAATAGCTGACCTTCTTATTGAAAGGAGAGCGGAAGAGATTCGGATAAATATCAAAGCGGGAAGACCGGGACTTATTATCGGACGGGGAGGAAAGGGAATTGAAGATTTAAAAAATGAAATTGTAAGAAAAATAAAGGCGATTCGGAAAGAAAATCGCATTTCCGAAAACTTCGTGCTTCACGTGAATATTGAAGAATTGAAGCGTACGGAAGTTTCAGCCGCGATTATCGCCCAGCAGATCGCCTCCGACGTTGAACGTCGTCTCCCGTTTCGCAGAATCATAAAACGGAATCTTGACGCTCTAAAACAAAACAGAGAGGTGAAGGGCGCGAGAATCCGCCTTTCCGGAAGATTAAATGGGGCTGAAATTTCAAGAAGCGAATGGCTCGCGTTTGGAAGAATGCCCCTGCAGACGTTTCGCGCGAACATTGACTATGCCGAGGCAATCTCGTATAACACGTATGGCGTAATAGGCGTAAAAGTATGGATTTATAAAGGAGACATATTCGAAAAGAACTAATTTCTAATATTTAATTCCTAATGAAACAAAAAATTTCCGTTCGTCATTAGAAATTAAAAATTAGTAATTAGAAATTTCAAAGCATGCTACAGCCCAAAAAAACAAAACATAGAAAGATGCAGAAAGGAAGGTCAAAGAAGAGAATGAAAGAGACGAGAGGAACCAAGCTAAGCTATGGGAGTATTGGGCTTCAGGCTACGGAAGGCGCGTGGATAACATCAAGACAGATTGAGGCGTCCAGAAAGGCAATCGCGCACAATCTCAAAAAAGAGGGAAAGTTATGGATTCGCATCTTCCCCGATAAGCCGATTACGAAATTTCCCCCGGAAGTAACAATGGGAGGAGGAAAGGGAGAACTGGATCACTACGTTGCAGTAGTGAAGCCGGGCAGAGTATTGTTTGAAATAGACGGAGCAGGTGAGGAAAAAACACGGCGCGCGCTTCAAATGGCGGGTCATAAATTGCCGATTAAAACAAAAATTATCGCGAAGTAATTTCATCTAGAGCCTAATATCATGAAAAAAAAGGAATCCCAAGAGCACAGAAAAAAAACGGAGAAAGAGCTGGAAAAGGAAATCATTGATTCAAGGAAAAGATTGCACGATCTGCGTCTTGAGCTGTTTTCAGGAAAGGTAAAGAATATAAAAGAAATAAGAGCGGTAAGAAAAAGCATCGCGATATTTGAAACATTCAGAAAAGAAAAACAATAAATGTCGTTCGTATATTTGTAGATTCGGATAACTTGTGGTGAGCGAAGTCGAACCATTCGTAGTTTCGCATCGGTCATATGAGAAAACTAAAAGCAACAATTGTAAGCGACAAGATGAATAAAACAAGGGTGGTAGAAATCGTGCGTCTTAAAAAACACCCGCGTTATTTGAAATACATTAAAGTAACAAATCGCTTAAAAGCGCATGATGAAAAAAATGCCTACAAAACAGGCGATGTGGTTATAATCCAGGAAATCAGGCCGATGTCAAAAGACAAACACTGGGAAATTATAAAGAAATTAGAAAATAGTAAATAGAAAATAGAAGTGCCGATATTCTGTTTTCTAGATTCTAGCTTCTAGATTCTAACAAAATGATTCAAGAACGAACCATATTAAAAGTAGCCGACAATTCGGGCGCGAAAATCGTGCGCTGTTTTCGCGTATTGGGGGGAACAAGAAGAAGATACGCGGGAATCGGCGATATTCTGGTTGCTTCCGTTCAGGTTGCCGAACCAAGAAAGCAGGTTAAGAAAAAAGACATCGTGCGGGCGGTTGTCGTGCGCCAAAAAAATGCCTTGCGCCGAAAAGACGGCTCGTATATTACATTTGACGAAAACGCGGTTGTCTTGGTAGACGGAACAAAACCGAAAGGAACCCGTGTATTTGGCCCGATTCCAAGAGAAATGAGAGAGATGGGATTTGAAGAAATTTATTCGCTCGCCAAAGATTTGGTATAAATATATGCGCATAAAAAAAGGAGACGTGGTCAAAATTATAACGGGAAAAAACCGGGGAAAGACGGGTAAGGTTGTTGGCGTTCATAAAGAAGGCACCGTTTCTGTGGAAGGAATGAACCTCTACAAAAAGCATCTTCGGCCAAAAAAAGAAGGAGAGAAGGGGCAGATAGTGGAGCTTTCCCGCCCTGTTAAAATTTCAAATATCATGCTCGTATGTTCGGGATGCAAAAAGCAGACGCGCGTGGGACATAAGGAGGAAAAAGGAAAGAAGGTGCGGATATGCAAAAAATGTAAAGCGATAATTAGACATGTTCCCTAATAATGTTCGTAACGAAAGTTTCGGATTTCAGGCGAGACGAAGCGGAAATTCCGAAGCATATTCCAAAGAATCTGTTGAGGAATTTCCGCAAAGTCGGAGCCGAAATCCGAGAATTGCAGTAGAAAGATTATTAGGGAATATGTCTATTAGATAAGGATATGCAAAAAATTTCCGAAAAAATTGAAAAAGTGGTGGTAAATACCGGAATCGGAAGGCAGAGCGAGCAGGCGCATTTTGAAGACAAAATTCTTCCTGAAATTATGAAAGAATTTGCCGCGATAACGGGTCAGAAACCCTCGGAACGCAAAGCGAAAAAATCAATCGCCGGTTTTAAGTTGCGCATGGACGAAATTATAGGCTTAAAAACAACGCTTCGGAAAAAACGAATGGAAGATTTTATTACAAGAGTGGTGAGGATCGTTCTTCCTCGCGTAAAAGACTTTCGGGGGCTGGAGCTTTCAAACGTGGATGAAACCGGAAATCTGAATATCGGATTAAAAAGCCAGCTTGTCTTTCCGGAAATAGACCCAAACAAGTCAAAGGTGAATTTTGGAGTGCAAATAACGCTGGTCGGAAGAGGGCGGGACAGGCAAAAAATGATTGATTTTTACAGGTCAATTAAGGTACCATTAAAACGCTTGGAGTCAAAATCCTAATCAAAAAATCTAGAGCCTAAAGCCTAGCGCCTAGAGCCTAACATCATGGCAAGAACAGCATTAATTGCGAAAGCAAAAAAGAAACCAAAATTCAGTTCACGAATTATTCGCCGCTGTTTTCGTTGCGGAAGAAACAGGGCATACATGAGAGATTTTAATATGTGCAGAATTTGTTTCAGGGAAATGGCGTCCCGTGGCGAGCTTCCAGGCGTAAAAAAATCCTCATGGTGATACAACAAGGCATTAGGCATTAGGCGCTAGGCATTAGAAAAAAACTAATCGTCCTAAAGCCTAAAGCCTAAAGCCTAAAGCCTAACATGTATACAGACTTTCTTATAAAAATTAAAAATGCCCAGATGACGGGAAAGAAGATGATGAAGACGAGGTCAACTCGCATGGATAAGGTCATTGCCGAAATACTCCAACGGAACGGTTTTATAGAAAGCGTTGAGGTCAAGGGAAGGCCGTCAAAAAGGTTTATGTTTCTGGACGTGCGGGCAAAACGAAAAATTGAAGGAGTTCGTTTTTATTCCAAGCCGTCCGTTCATCAGTATATCGGCTACAAGGAAATTAAAGTTGCGAAAGGAGGGCATGGATTAACCGTTTTATCAACCCCAAAAGGAGTGATGACGGGCAAGCAAGCAAAACAAGAAAAAGTGGGAGGCGAACTCCTCTTTCAAGTATGGTAAATAAAAACGGTTAATCTCTAATATCTAAATCCTAATCTCTAAATAATCTCAAATATCAAAATCAAAAAACGTTTTTCTTTTTTTGAAATTTGAATTTGTTTAGAGATTAGAAATTAGGATTTAGGGTTTATGCGAATATGTCCAAGATCGGTAAAAAACCAATAGAAATTCCGGAAAAAGTATCCGTCAAAAAAAGTGAGGACGGCGTACTTTTGATTGAAGGCCCCCTCGGAACATTAAAAGTCCGGCCGATTGAAGGGACGCTGGTTGAGGTGGGAGATAAGTTTGTCGCGGTGAGCGTTGAAAATGAAAAGAAGCAGTACCGAAGCAACTGGGGAACCCTCCGCTCGCTTATTCAAAACGCCGTAGACGGAGTAACGAAAGGATTTGAAAAAACGCTTCTCTTGGAGGGAGTGGGGTACAAGGTAAACAAAGACGGCGACGGGCTCTTGCTCGCGCTTGGATTCTCTCATCCGGTAACATACGCTCCCGTGCCGGGTATTGTGTTTGAATGTGAAAAAAACACGCTGGTAAAAATCAAGGGAATTGATAAGGCGCTTGTAGGACAGGTTGCCTCTGAAATCAGAGCGATGAAGAAGCCGGAACCGTACAAAGGAAAAGGCTTCAGGTATCAGGGCGAGATAATTAGAAGAAAGGCGGGCAAAAAAGCCGGCTCCGTATAACATGAATCCCGTTAGAGACCGCGGTCGTTCTCGGGCTAAAAAAAGACAAGACAAACAATAATGTATTACATATAATAGTTAATCTCTAATATCTAAATCCTAATTTCTAAACAATCTCAAATATCCAGGCTCAAAAACATGTTTTTCTTTTTTTGAAATTTGAATTTGTTTAGAGATTAGAAATTAGAGTTTAGAGCTTATTATAGAGATGAACATAAAAAAACGCTTAAACAAAACAAGAATATTGCGAAAGAAAAGAACTCATATCAAAGTGAGAGTTCTTTCCAATCGTCCGCGCCTTTCCGTGCACAGAAGCAACGCTTACATAAGCGTTCAGCTGATTGATGATGAAAAACATGAGACAATCGCCTCGGTATCCTCAAGGGAATTAAAAGAAAAAGGAACAAAAACGGAAGTCGCGAAAAAAGTCGGCTTGCTTGTGGCGGAAAAGGCGAAAAAAGCGGGAATAAAAGAAGTGGTGTTTGATAGAGGAGGCAGGGCGTATCACGGAAGAGTAAAAGCGGTTGCCGAAGGCGCGAGAGAGGGAGGGCTTGAGTTTTAAAAAATATGATAAGACAAAGACCAGTAAAACCGGTAAGTCAGTACGACGATAAGGTAATTGAAATCCGAAGAGTAAGCCGTGTGGTGAAGGGAGGAAAGCGGTTTAGTTTTCGCGCGACTGTTGTTGTTGGAAACCGCAGAGGAAAGGTGGGAGTGGGAATCGGAAAGGGGCTGGATGTCGCGAGCGCGGTGGAGAAAGCAAAAAAGAAGGCGGAATCAAACATCTTCACCTTTCCCCTAAAACAGGAAAGAACGATTCCTTATGATGTAGAGGCAAAATACGACGCTTCCCGCGTGCGGTTAAAACCGACCAAAGCAGGACACGGGCTTATTGCCGGTGGCTCCTGCAGAACGGTGCTTGACCTTTCGGGCGTGCGGGATATTTCGGCAAAAATTTTAGGAAGAACGAAAAATAAACTGACAAACGCGATGGCGACAATAGAAGCCTTAAAAAAATTGAAATCGCGAAGTGGTAAAATTGGAGAAGAAAAACAGAAAAAAACAGAAACGGTTCAAATGGCATCGGATACAAATAATAAAGAAGCTTAAATCTTATGTTACTGCACGAAATCAGGCCAACACAAAAAAATAAGAACAAGAAGCGTGTCGGGCGGGGAGGCAAGCGCGGAACCTATTCGGGGAAGGGGCAAAAAGGGCAAAAAGCCCGAGCCGGAAGAATGCCCTCCACCGCGACCGAAATCATCATGAAAATCCCGAAAAAGAAGGGCTCAAAAAACATTGTTGTCGGAAAAGAGAGAGCGCTTGTGATAAAAACAGGTGATCTAGAAAAGCTCGCGGAACAAAAAATTCTTTCCAGAGAAGTGCTGGAAAAGAAAGGCTTGATACGAGGAAAGAGAAAGGTGAAAATAGTATTGGGCGGAGAAGTATCGTCCGCGATAAAAATTGAAGGAATTTCGCTCTCCGAAACGGCAAAAAGCGCGGTTGAAAAAGCAGGCGGAAGTGTAATGTAGTCCAAATAGAGCGTATTCGATTATTCGTATAGATTCGTTATTCGGCGAGATCGTCTATGAATAAGTTTCTCCAGGTATTCAAAATCCCCGACTTGAGAAAAAAAATCCTTATGGTGGGGCTTCTTTTGCTTATCTTCCGGGCTCTTGCCGCAATTCCCATCCCGGGAATTGACGCGATTCAGCTCAAAAACTTTCTAGGATCCAACCAGCTCTTTGGCTTCTTGGACGTCTTCTCCGGCGGAGGCCTCTCAAACCTCTCAATTATGATGTTGGGAGTCGGCCCCTACATCACGGGAAGCATCATCATGCAACTTTTAACCATCATCTTTCCGAGCCTCAAAAAAGCGTATCACGAGGAGGGAGCGGAGGGACGCGCGAAGTTTAACAGAATCTCAAGATATATTTCAGTTCCTCTCGCGATGCTTCAGGGATACGGCTTCCTCAATCTTCTGGTTTCAAAAGGAGTCTTGGGGCGAATGTCTTTTTTTGAAATGTTGCCGAATGTGATTGTCATAACGGCGGGAAGCGTGCTTTTGATGTGGATTGGAGAGCTGATTACCGAGTACAAAATAGGCAACGGGCTCTCACTCATCATCTTCGCCGGAATCGTAAGCCAAATTCCCGAGAGCATATATTCAAATCTTCTAAACTACAATCCTCAAATCCTCACGACCTACATAGCGTTTATTATTTTAAGCGTCATCGTCATCGCGGGAGTTGTGTTCATAAACGAAGGGGAGAGGAAGATCCCCGTCTCCTACGCGAAGCAGGTTCGGGGAAATAAAATGTACGGGGGAGTCGCGACCTACCTTCCGCTTCGGGTAAATCAGGCGGGAGTGATTCCGATTATCTTCGCCCTCTCCGTTCTTCTCTTTCCGCAATTCATCGCGCAAGCGGTCTCAATTCTTTCTCCCGACCTCTCGCTTCAACTAAATGGCTTTGTAAATAAATTTATCGGAAATCAAATATTCTTCGGTCTCTTCTACTTCATCCTCGTTGTCATTTTCACCTTCTTCTACACCGCGATTACATTTGACCCGGGAGAGATTTCAAAAAATCTTCAAAAGAATGGGGGGTTCATTCCCGGAATCCGCCCGGGAGACAATACGAAAGACTACATCTCAAAAATCGTCTATCGCATCACGCTTTTTGGAGCCGTCTTTTTGGGCGTCGTCGCGATACTTCCAAACCTTACCCAGATTCTTACGGGCATTCAAACCCTTACGGTGGGAGGCACCGCGCTTCTTATCGTCGTCGCGGTCGCGCTTGAAGTAATGAAACAGCTTGAATCACAACTCATCATGCGGGAATACGAAAACGTCTAATAGAAATCAACCTAATTCCTAATTTCTAATGACTAATGATTTTTTCGTTTTGGGTATTGGGATTTAGTGCTTGATTAGAAATTAGATATTAGTAATTAAAAATTTTAACGAAGTTATGAGCAAGAGAGCAATCATCATGTACGGCCCTCCGGGAGCGGGAAAGGGAACGCAGGCGGAGCTTCTCTCGCGGAAAATGAACGTAACGCATTTTGATACGGGAAGATATATTGAATCGCTTGTACACTCAAAAGAAGCTGGAACCGACCCAGTTCTAAAACAAGAACAGATTAATTTTGACGAGGGAAAGTTGTGTACTCCAAGCTGGGTGCTGAACATCATAGAAGAAGCGACAAGAAAAATTGCCCTAACCGGTCAGGGGGTTGTGTTTAGTGGCTCTCCGCGAACCATGTATGAGGCGTTTGGCGAACCCGAAGAGGGGAGCGACGCGGAAAAACGCCCCGAAGGAGGGCTTATTAAAGTATTGGAAGAAATATACGGCAAGGATAATATCATCGTCTTTACAATTTCAATTGACGAAGCGTCTTCCATTAAAAGAAACTCAACGCGGATGATTTGCTCCGTTTGCGGTCTCCCGATTATGTCAATTTCAGACGCGAATATCTGCGGTTTTTGCGGAGGTCCCGCGAAGAAACGCACGCTTGATAATCCGGAAGTCATTAAAGTCCGCCTTGAAGAATACAAAAAAAGAACCTATCCGATTATTAAACAGCTAAAACAAGAAAAATATCGGATTGAAGAAATTGACGGAACTCCAGCCCCCTACAAAGTGTTTGAACAAATTCTCTCATCCCTTTCTCCAAAGATACATTCGTAGTAATTTGTAGATTAGTGGATAGCAGGTTCGCATAGATTTATGTTGAAGTCTCCATCCGACATCAAGCTCCTCCAAGTATCGGGACGCATTCTTGCTGAAACTCTGTGCGCCCTCCAAAAACAGGCAAAAGAAGGCGTCTCTATTCTTGACCTTGATAAAGAGGCAAGAAGGCTGATTGAGAAGAAGGGAGGCTCACCCGCCTTTTTGGGTTATCGTTCAACCCCCAAATCAACTCCTTATCCTGCCTCAATCTGCGCCTCATTAAACGAAACCATTGTGCATGGCATTCCCTACGACCTACCGTTAAAAAAAGGCGACCTTCTTTCGCTTGACCTCGGTGTAAATTATAAGGGGCTGATAACAGACGCGGCGCTCACAATCGGAATCGGAGAAGTTTCAAAAGAGGCGAGCCGTCTTATGAAAGCGGGAAGAGAGGCGCTGGAGGCGGGAATAAAAGTGTGCAAACAGGGAAGAAGAATGGGAGATATCGGCTCCGCCATAGAATCGGTTGTAAAAAAATACGGCTTCTCCGTTGTGGATAAGCTAACAGGGCACGGCGTCGGTTTCGCGCTCCACGAGAAGCCGATAGTGTATAACTATGGAGAGAAACATACAGGACTTCTACTGGAAGAAGGAATGGTGCTCGCGATTGAGCCGATGATATCTTTGGGACGTTCCGAAGTGATAGAAAAAAAAGACGGCAGTTTTGAAACAAAAGACGGCTCCCTTGCCGTCCACTTTGAAAAAACAATCACCATCACCAAACACGGTTACGTCAACCTCACCCCCTGGTAATTTCTTATCTCATCATTCCGCGCTTGACGCGGAATCCATGTCGTCGTCAGGATGTGGTTCATCCCGCGGGATGTGCGACATCCCCAACATTGAAGTCGTAAATCCTGGAGGTCGGATGTCCCAAATACCCGTCCTGAACTTACTTGCTCCGTGGCGAAGCTCTACGGGGTCGAAGGGCTTCCATAAATTTTTAAACATTTGGGTTTTGAAATTATTTAGAGATTAGAAATTAGAGATTATCGCTCACAGGAGAACATCCGACTTCAAAATATTAAATTTATTTATCATTCTAAGCCTGCTCTGACGAAGGATTAATCTTTCATAAACACACAAAACAAAAAAAACGCTGCACTTTTCCCACGATCGTGGAAAATTTGCAACGCTAAAACTTCTTTTTCTCTTTACGTTTTTTCTTTTTCGTTTTTCGTTTTAACTTTTAATTTAAAAAAAAAGAGGCGGGTGCCACCCAACCTCATGAACATCAAAACAAACCTGTGTTCCAAATTCAAGCTCTCCTGTGCTGAAAAAAAACTACCAAACATAAAATGTTTAGTCAAGAAAAAAAACGCTGCACTTTTCCCACGATCGTGGGAAATTTGCAGCGTTAAAGTTTCTTTTTCGCTTTACGTTTTTTATTTTACGCTTTTCGCTTTACACTTTAAGCTTATTTTAATCTTTAAGCTCTACCCCCGGCTTCGTCCAGCTCGCGTGCTTGCACTCCGGATACCTTGAGCACCCATAAAAAAACCTTCTCGTCTTCGTCCTCCGCATAATCACGCTTCCCTCCTTGCACTCGGGACAGGCGCCAAACGAGTTCTCCGCCGTAATAAGCTTCTTCGTGCTCTTGCACTCGGGAAAGCCAGAACACGCCAAAAACTTTCCAAACCGTCCCACCTTCACAACCATCGGCTTCCCGCACTTCTCGCAAACCTCATCCGTCGTCTCCAAAATCTCGGGCGTTGCCTTCAATACCTCCTCGTATTTTTCCGCGAGCAGTTTCGCGAACGGCTCATAAAAATCGCGGATAATCTTATGCCACTCCTCCTTCCCGTCGGCAATCAAATCAAAGCCCTCCTCCATGTTTGCCGTAAACTGAATATCAACAATCTGGGGGAAGTGTTCCTTCAAAAGATTATTAACCAAAATTCCCGTCTCCGTCGGCTTAAACCTTCTCTGCTCATCCTTCTCAACATAATTCCTCGTCTGAATAACGGAGATAGTGGAAGCGTATGTGGAGGGCCGTCCGATGCCGTATTCTTCCAAAGCCTTCACCAAACTCGCCTCGTTGTATCGCGGAGGCGGTTCCGTAAAGTGTTGGGCTGATTTAATTTCCAAAGGAGTAAGCTCCTCTCTCTCGTTCAAAGAGGGGAGCTCAACTTCGGATATTTTTGATTTCCAAACCCGAAGGAAGCCGTCAAATTTCATCATTGTCCCGTTTGCCCGAAGTCCATATTCCTTCTCATTTTTAGCGGAAACCTCCACGGAGGTTGCGTCAAAGAGAGCGGGAGGGAGCTGGGAGGCTACAAAACGAGCCCAAATCAGCCCATATAGCTTCTTTTCCCGCTCATCCGCGTCTAGGCCCTCGGGAACCCGAGAAGCGTCTGTGGGGCGAATTGCCTCATGCGCCTCCTGCGCGAGCCGGGATTTAGCCTTGAAAACGCGTGGTGTTTCCGTCGCGTACTTCTCCCCGAGACTTTTCAAAATCCACTCCTTCACAGCAGAGAGCGCCTCCTGCGACAAGTTCACCGAGTCGGTGCGCATATAGGTAATAAGTCCGCGTTCATAGAGATTCTGCGCGAGTCTCATCGTCTGCTTTGAGCTGAATCCAAGTTTCTTGTTTGCTTCCTGTTGAAGCGTGCTTGTGGTAAAGGGAGGAGAGGGCTGTCTCTTTATCTCCTTTTTCGTAATGGAAAGAACGGCATATTCCGCGCCCTCCAAATCTTTTTTAATCTCTTCCGCCTCTTCAATAGTTTTTATATCCATCTTCCCGACGGGCTTTTCTTCAATACGAGATAGAGTTGCGGTAAAACTTTCCGCGTTGTTCCGCGTGTCGGTCTGCGTTATTCCGCGCGGTTGAAGCAGAGCTTCAACCGACCAGTATTCTTCTTTCTGAAAAGCGCCTCTCTCCTCTTCCCTGTCCGCGATAAGCCGAACCGTAACGGATTGCACGCGTCCAGCCGAAAGCCCGCGAAAAACTTTTTTCCATAAAAAGGGGGAGAGCTTGTAACCGACAAGTCGGTCAAGCGCTCTTCGCGCCTGTTGCGCGTTTACAAGGTCAAGGTCAATTTCCCGCGGATGCTCCAGCGCGTCCTGAATCGCGCTCTTCGTAATCTCATGAAACACAATTCGTTCAATACGTTTCGGATTTTGTCCGTCAGCTGACGGGTCGGATTTCGGATTTCCCAAGTCTAACGCCTGGGTAAGGTGCCACGAGATAGCCTCTCCTTCGCGGTCTTCGTCGGTTGCGAGAATAATCTTCTCTGCCTTCTTCGCCAGCTTCTTCAAAGCGGTAACATTCTTTCGCGAAGCGGTTGGAATAACATACTGTGGCTCAAAATCATGCTCAACATCAATTCCGAGCTTCCCCTTCGGCAAATCGCGCATATGCCCGTAGGAAGAGTGGATGGTATAGTTCTTTCCGAGAAATTTTGAAATGGTTTTTGCTTTGGTTGGAGACTCAACAATGATAAGCGTCGCGCCCTTCGGCGTTTTTTTTGCAACTGCTTTTTTAGGCATAAGATTGGTTAATCGTAAAACTTTCCGCGTTGTTCCGCGTGTCGGTCTGTGTTATTCCGCGCGGTTGAAGCAGAGCTTCAATTGAGTTTCAATCTAAACCCCGCCGTTCCCTCCTCAATAATTCCCTGAAGCATGAGAACGGTAAGAGTTTGGCTTACAACATGAGATTGAAGTGTAGTCAACTCCTGAATCTTGTCAATTGAGAGAGGAGATACGGCACTACGGAGAACCTGCGCAACAATTATCTGATTATCATCAAGTGTACCATATTGAAAGGGAAGCATTTCCTGCGAAGGCGACAAAAAAGAGCGAAACTGTTCGTATTGAGGAAGCGTCTGCTCCAAATCCTCAAGGATGTCTTTCACGGAAGTAACAAGCCTCGCCCCGTTCCGAATAAGCCCGTGCGAACCGGCATAACGTGAATTTGTGGAGGCGCCCGGAAACACATAAACCTCGCGTCCCTGTTCGGCGGCATATCGCGCCGTCGCAAGCGCTCCTGAACGCGCGGGAACCTCAATGAGAATACTCGCGATGCAAAGCCCGCTGATAATGCGGTTTCGCGCCAGAAACTGATGTTTAAAAGCAGGCGAGTCTGGTTCGTATTCCGAAACCAGCCCTCCCGAAGAAGAAAGGATGTGTTCCGCGAGCTGTTCATGTTCGCGCGGATAAATACTTCCCAGCCCGTTTGCGAGCACTGCGTATGTCCTGCCCTTCGCGCGAAGAGCCCCCTCATGCGCGGCCGCGTCAATACCGAAGGCAAGCCCGCTCACGATTGCAAAGCCCGCGGAAGCTAGCTCCTCCGCGATACCGCGCGCGAGCCGAATGCCGTCCAAAGATGCTTTTCTTGTACCGACTATGGAAACAGCGGGCTGTAACGGAGAAGGAAGTTCTCCGATGTAATACAAAACATTCGGAACGTCCGGTATCTCGGAAAGAAGTTTTGGAAACAAAGAATCGGAAGGAAAAATACGCTCTATAGTTCTCATCATCAAGGTCTGATATAATAACTCTATTCACTTCAAATTATTTCTATTCGTAGTAGTTTGTAGACCCGTGGTGAGCCTGCCGAATCCATTCGGATAACTTGTGGTGAGCGAAGTCGAACCATTTGTAGTTTCGGAGCGGTTATTACATTCGTATTTGTAGTAGTTTGTAGATTCGGATAATTTGTAGTTTCGGAGCGGTTATTATGAATCAGCTTACAAAAAAATTCTTAACCGAGCTCGCGGTCTCGGGAATCATTATCATCGCCTTAAGCGTTGGAATGTTATTTTTCGGTTCAAATATAAAAAAGTTTTCCGCAAAACTTGAAAACTCAAAAGGGGAGTTAAACTCAAGAGGAAGGGCGGTGGGGCGTCTCGCGGAACTTCGGAGAAGCAAAGAAGAAGTTGAAACGCCTTACCTTACCATATTATACAATCTCATTCCGAAAAAAGACGAACTGATAAATATCTCAAAAGAAATCCAGTCGCTCGCGGACGCGGAACAGTTAACATTCGGCTTCTCGTTTACGGGAGAAACGCAGGGCGATGAAAACGGCTTGGGTTCGGTAAGGTTTTCCATAAATGTAGAGGGAAGTTCAAAAGAAAAAGTGTTAGGCTTTATAGAAGCCCTGAAAAATTTTCAGCGCCTGCTCACGCTGGAAGAAATTTCATGGAGCGAATCTCGCGAAAAAACGCAGGCAACCGTCAAAGGCTCCGTCTTCTTCCGCGCCGAATCATAAATTCAAAAAAATCTAGAGCCTAAAGCCTAGCGCCTAGAGCCTAATACATGCCCAAGAAAAAAAGAACCCATCCTCTACGCATAAAATCCCTCCTTCTCGGAAGGTCTGCGTTCGTCTTCATGGCGCTCGTCCTCTCGCTTGTGGTTGTTATTATAGTGGCGAAAAATTTCATTTTTATTGGAAAGGAGTTAAACCGCGCCTTCGGCGGGGGAAACAGCAAAGACACGAATACGATGTTTGATATGGAGGGCTTCAAAAAGTTAAATCTCATTGAAGAGTAGAATATCGTCGTACGTAGGATGTCGTTCATCCCGCAGGATGTGCGACATCCCAATATTGAAGTCGTAAATCTTGGAGGTCGGATGTCCCAAATACCTGTCCTGAACTTACTTGCCCCGTGGCGAAGCTCTACGGGGTCGAAGGGCTTCCATAAATTTTCAAACATTTGGGTTTTGAGATTATTTAGAGATTAGAAATTAGAGACCTGTGGTGAGCTTGCCGAATCCATTAGAGATTATCACTCACAGGAGGATATCCGACCTCCAGACATTCTGTCGTTGTCTTTTTTATTTTGAGTCTTACTATTATTCCCTGACCGACCCCGCCTTGGCGGGGAAGTGGAAGGGTTACAAAAAAGTAACGGCCGGCCACGTTTCCATGGTCGGCCGGTATCGTTGTGGGGCGAGAGGACTATCGTACTCCTCTCAACGTACCCCACATTAGCGGGAGCTTCCCGCGGGGTGATACTCCCGGTTCGGGAAAGACAACTTTGAAGTTGCCTGCCTCCCCCGTAATCTTCACCCCTTTCGCCTCCAACAAGGCAATGCCTTTCTGAAGGGCAATCGCCTCGCTCTCGGGAGAAAGCGACGGAGCACCCTTCTCCCCAGCGACGGGGAATTCCGAAATCAGCCCGTAGACGTACTGGAGCGCCAGTACGGCATCAAGAAGGCTAATTACGGGTCCCCCACCCTTGGAACCGCTTACATCAGCGGCAAGCATCTGGGAGGGAGATAGGAAGTACTTGCCGTTCAGGACGGCAAGTATCGTAATGACGTCCACGAAATCAATCCTCGTGTCGCCATTTATGTCTCCAAGCTTCGGAAAGACGAGTAGTTCGCTCGCCTCCCCTGAAGCCGAGGACAATCCCGCGGCATTCACGCGAAGCGAGCTTGCGCTCGCCTCGCTCATCCAATCCCCGAGAACCTGAAGCGTAACCGTCTCCACGCCGTTCTCGTATGAAACGGCGAGGAGCCGAAAGACCGACGTGAGGGGCAAGAACCGCCCATCAACGTCGTCGATTCCGACGACCTGCGCATTGATGACCACGAAGTGGTCATCAATGGCGAGGAGCTCGCCATATGGGAACCTCAGCGTAACGAGGTCCCCAACCCGAGCGAACCCCGTTTCGTAGGAGTCGCCCATGTTTGTAACGACGTACCACTTCGCGGCGGACAACCCGACCGCGAATTCAACCGGGGGTTGAAGTGGTACGAGACCCGAGAATTCTTGTCCGTTAACAACCAAGACGACGCCTTGAACCTCGGCTCTGACGGCGGTATAAGCCGTCTCGCCGAGGTCAACGCCGAACAGCGTCGTACCTATCGGCGTAAGTGGGTACGCCGATACGACGGCGAAACTTATATCCCATCCCCCCCCACCAACGGGCGTAACCGCGGCGTCTTGCGCCGCGAACCCGTGGTAGAAATTCACCGTGGGGG
>Ga0209542_10002749_pt1 | contig 38860 bp, 34 predicted proteins | sample RifCSPhighO2_01_FD_184028 | JGI IMG/M metagenome (GOLD analysis project Ga0209542, IMG submission 184028) | Soil microbial communities from Rifle, Colorado - Rifle CSP2_plank highO2_0.1 (SPAdes) (version 2) | ecosystem: Environmental > Terrestrial > Deep subsurface > Rock core/Sediment ... | reverse complement strand
ACCAAGAACCAAGAACCAATTCAAATTTATTAAAAAAGATGTACGATATATTTCGCACGAAGACTTAAAAGGAATAGATGCCGTCTGCCACTTAGCTGCTTTATCTAACGATCCAATGGGCGAGATCAACCCAGAACTAACTTTTGAAATAAATTTACGGGCCTCTGAAAAATTAGCCAATTTAGCCAAAACTGCTGGAGTAAAAAAATTTCTGTTCTCTTCTTCCTGCAGTGTTTACGGCGCAATCGGCGACGGACAAGAAATTACCGAAGAAACGCCCACGGACCCCAAAACTGCTTATGCTATTTCTAAAGTAGAATTTGAAAAAAGTTTATTAAAATTGGCAGATAATAATTTTTGTCCAGTAATACTACGCAACGCTACTGCTTACGGATCTTCGCCTAAATTCCGAGCTGACTTGGTGATGAATAATTTTGCTGCCAATGCTTTTGACACAGGAGAAATTAAAATAATGAGTGATGGCACTCCTTGGCGACCAATTATCCACGCTGAGGATATCGCACGAATTTTTGTCGCTTTACTCAAAACTCCTGATGAAAAAGTCCGCGGCCAAATTATAAATTGCGGCCAAAATAAAGAAAACTTCCAAGTGCGCGACATTGCTCTTGCCGTTCAAGCTGCCCTGCCAAAAATCAAAATAACCTTCGCCTCAAAACCCGATAAAGATTCTCGAACTTATAAAGTTAATTTTGATAAATTAAAAAAACTTCTGCCGGACTTTCAATTCAAATGGAATCTCAAAAAAGCCGCCGCAGATCTTTGTGCTGACTTTAAAACCTATGGTCTCCCCCAAAATGTCTTAAAACAAAAGCATTTTATCCGCTTAAAACAAATCCAGCATCTTCTCAAAACTAAGCGCGTAAACCCCAATCTATTTTGGAAATAAATATCGGTTAAATTGAAAACTAACTAAGCCTCGTGAATTTCATCTAAAAATCTCTTAATTTCCTTGCCAAAAACTGGGTGCTTCAAGCCATAATGAATTTGGGCTTTGAGTAATCCTACGTGAGATCCGCCATCAAAATATCTTCCCTGAAAAGGCCAGCCATAAATTTCATGGCCATCTTTTAAATACTGGGCCAAAACATCTATAATAGAAACCTCTTTTTTGTTATCCAAAAGTTTTTTCACTAGCCGACAATAATGAAATATTCCTGACGGCAAAATATATCGACCAACGCCGGCAAAATTAGATGGTGCCTTATTGGGCATCGGTTTTTCCACCAAGCCATTGATTTTAAAAAGGTTGGCCTTTATTTTTTTCACTTTGCATATTCCATAAAAACGGACCATGTCTTTAGGAACTCGCTGTAGAGCAATAATCGGCTTCTGGATATCAGAAAAAATTTCTAGCATCGCCATGGAAGGAAGTATGGCTTTATGGTCCATCAAATCATCGCCAAAACAAAGCAAAAATGGCTCGTTCTTAATAAATTTCTCCGCGTATAATAAAGAATCTATGCTACTTTTTGTTTGAGTCGCAACAACAGCGCGAAGAGCAACGCGCACTCTACCACGTTGAAGATATTTTTTTAAATAATCCACATAATTCAAAATAGCCGTTTGATCCGGCCGATGAACTATAAAAATAGTTTTGATTCCTGAATTAGCTAGTTCGTCAACCAAATGATGAAGAATGGTTTTATCCGCCACACCTACCAATGCCTTGGGTTGATGCATGGTTAGAGGCATTAAACGCGAGCCCGATCCGGCTACTGGAATAACAGCTTTAGTAAGCTTTTGCATATCTGAAAATAAAACCCCAATTGGCTACAAACCGTTTCTCTTTGCTCAATTTCTAGGGCTTAATTCTAAATACTGCCTCAAAATCTGTTTCAAAAACATTTTCAAAGCGTGAATCTGTTTTAAGGTAATTATAAAGCTTTGGATTACGATTCTTTTCTAAAAAAAGAAAGCTCGCCTTGAAATCTCTAAACAAAACCATATAAATATCTTCTACCATATCTACCGAACAACGAATCTCACCACAAACTTTTGCCACACCATCCTGAACAAAAAATTGATCAATAAAAAGATAGTGGTTTTTCCAATACAAAGACGGGCTATAAGCAAGTTCAAAAATCGGGTCCATGCCATTAATATAATAATTTTGGTAATTCCAAAAAAACACTTGCGCAAATCGATCCCATTGCAAATTAAAAACAATTTCGCCCGGATTACTATTTAACTGCAGCCATTCTGCTACCTCCCTAAACCTTTCCGGCGCAAAAGCATTAGCGATGTAAGTATCATATCTATATACCGTCTTAATCGGCCCGTAAATTAAAGCCGCAACAATTATTACGCCTATTATTTTCGTCAGCCAAGAAGCAAAATAAAATTTTGGAATTCTGTGGCGCAAATTAAAATAATGCGTAAAGACCAAACCGAGAAATATCACCCCAAATCCTATAAAAAATTCATTAGACCGGCGGGCTAAAATAAAAGACAGCACAAAAAAGAAAACGGCTAAAGCCAAGCTAGACCAAAAAACCGGCTTCATCTCGTTAGCAATTGCCAAAAAATCTTTTTTTCTAAGCACCCAAATAAAAAACCCGACCGCTAAAAGCATTAAAACCGAAATAGGGATCAACATATCCACAAAATTTTCCCAAACAAACGGCAAAAGCTCCTTGCCAAAACGCAAAGGCAAACCGCCCTGCTTATCCACTAATAATTTCAAAACCTGAATATAAGCCAATTTAGCCGCCCCAAAAGGATTCGGCCTCAACAGCCAACCAACCGCCAATCCGATTAAAAGCGAAAAGGATTGCGGCCAATTAACTCTTTGCCGATAAACTAGCCGGAACAAACCAATAGTTAGAACGGTAAGGATAGGCACCCACGATAAAGATAAATGCAGCCAAGAATAGGCCGCGCTAATTAAAAAAATCCAAAAAATGCCGTTAGAGTTTTTTTCTAAAATAACAGCTTGATGGTTCTTAGAAGTAAAAAAAGCAAAAAGTAATAACGTTAAACTGATAGTAATCGGATGGGGGCGCAACATCGTAAGACGATATAAAATATCTGCCGCGCCCAAAGCAAAAACGAAAACCCAAAACAATGGCCACCGCAAACTCAATTTTCTAAATGCCATATATGCTAAAAGCAAAGAAAAAAACATCATCAAAGTTCCGCCGAACTTAATGCCATCTACTAAATTAGGAAAATAAGTAAGCGGCAAAATAAAAATATGGAATCCGTACCAAAGATCGGCGCCAATATCTTTAATCACTGAATACTGCGTCCAAGGAAAACTGCTGTCAAAAATTCCTGAAGTCCGATAAATCCAAGAATGGCGGATATGATAAAAAGCATCCGGGTCGGGGATATTGCTCGTAAGTCCCGTAATTAGCAAAACAAATAACACCAGCGTAAAAATTACCGGCGCTATTTGTTTTAAAATTTCTTTCCTATCCAAATTTCCTTTGCTAAACATTCTAAAAATTGAACGCCGGTGCGAAAAGAACGGGCCTTTATTTCTCCCGCCAACCGCTGCCCCTCCCGAGTAGGAAACTCAGAAATTTTTAATCCTTTTTTAAGCGCGCGAATGGAAATCTGAAATTCTATAGTATGCCCGACGGCATTTATCCCTAATTCTTTAAGTAACCCGCGGCGCATAGCCCGATAACCATTGCTCACATCAGTAATGCGAACGCCCGGCTTGCCCCAAAGAAAATTTACGGTCCAAACAAAAATCTGATTAACCCATTTTCTCGGTCGCCACCAAGAAATATCTTCTTCATTAAAAGCGCCCTCTATCATCCTAGAAGCAATGACTAAATCTGCTCCCCCTTCTAAATATTTTCTAAATTTAGGAAGGTCTTTTGGATCTTCATTGCCATCAGTACTAATATAAACAATCGCATCAGCCGCCGACGCCTCTTCAGCAATCGTAAAAGCCGCGCCACGGCCACGGGAGGGCTGAGCAATAATCTTGATGCCATGTTGACGATAAACATCCTGACTCCCATCAGTTGATCCGCCATCAACCGCAAAAACCTCATCAAATGTAGAACTATCTACGGTTGGAAGCAACTTGCGGAGACATTCAACTTCGTTATAACTAAGAAAACAGAGTGCGATTTTCATCCCGTTAGAGATAATCAATCTATGATTTCTGAAATATTATTGAATTTAAGCATAAAAAGTCGCTTGTTATTAAAAACGGCCGAGTTACGGTCGCCTTTGGCGACCTGTCTCTAACGGGATTCATATCCTTATATTATCCTGAAACCATTCTATCGTTTTCTTTAATCCAGTGTCAAAATCCGTTTTTGCCTTAAATCCGAACTCTTTTTCCGCGCGGCTGACATCTAGGACCCGGCGCGGCTGTCCATCTGGCCTAGAAGCATCCCAACGAATTTCACCTTTATATTCCATTAATCGACAAAGTGTTTCCGTTAAATCCTTAATTGTAATCTCACGCCCAGCTCCCATATTCACCGGCTCCGGCTTATCATATTTTTCCGCAGCCAATACAACTCCTTCAGCCGCGTCTTCCACATACAAAAATTCTCGACTGGCTTTTCCAGTTCCCCACGCCTCAATAAAAGGAAAGTTTTGTTCTTTAGCTTCCGCTATTTTTAAAATCAAAGCCGCGATTACGTGGCTACTTTTAGGATTAAAATCGTCTCCGGGCCCATACAAATTAACCATTAAAAGATGAACTGCGTTAAGGCCGTACTCCTGCCGATACGCCTGCGATTGCGCCAACATCATCTTTTTAGCTAAACCATAAGACGCATTAGTTTCTTCAGGATAACCATTCCACAAATCATCTTCTTTAAACGGCGTCGGCGTAAACTTTGGATAAGAACACACCGTGCCAATGCCCACAAATTTTTCAACTCCTTCCAACCTGCAAGCCTCTAATAAATTAATGGCCATTGCCGCATTATCATAAAATGCTTGCCCGGGATGTTCCCGATTAAAACCTATTCCCCCGACTCTGCCGGCAAGATGAATAATAATTTCCCTACCCTTAACTAATTTTTTGCAACGCGCCATTTCCCGCAAATCATAATCCTTATAATGTTGAATTAAAATATTCTCTTTAAGCGCTCCCCGCTCCAACAACTTTCTGTAAACAGGCTGGCCTAAAAATTCATCAACGCCAGTTAAAAAAATTTTCTTACGCCTCAGATCCATCCCGTTAGAGACAGGTCGCCAAAGGCGACCGTAACTCGGCCATTTTAATAATCGAACTTTTATATCTAAAATCCGACAATATTTCAAAAATCATAGATTGATTGTCTCTAACGGGATCCAACATATTTTGAAAAAAATCCCTCAAAAACCCTAACCATATATTGCAAGTCCGCTTTTGTTAAATTCTGATGGCAGCCCACATAAAAACCATTGCTCGTTACCCATTTTGCCGCAGGATATTTATCTTCAATATTGCCTAAAATCTTTATTTTAAACGGCTGGCTCAATAATGGCATTAAATAACGGGTTTCCACTCCATTTTTTTCTAAATAAGTAATCAAATCTGCCCTAGTAATTCGCGGATCCCTCACAATAATCGGAAACATCATAAAAGCATGCTCTGAATATGCTGGCCAACTAGGCAGTTGGATTAAATTATTATATTGAGAAAGATTTTTAATCAGATAACTAGCATTTCTCTGACGGCTGGCAATATTTTTCTCATGATCTTCCAATTCCGCCACACCCAAAGCGCCTTCTAATTCCGTTAAACGAAAACTGTAACCCATCCGCACAAAAGAAAATCTTTTATCCGCCATATTAAAAATCGCTTTTTCATTTTTTAAATTATCATCATCGTCAATATTTAAATAAACCGAGTCTCGGCCATGATTCATCATACTTTTCATAATTACCGCGTAATCCGGATTATTGGTAAGCGCCAAACCGCCAACGCCAGTCACAACTAAATGCGCGGCATAGGTAGAAAAACAAGCGATGTCGCCACGAGATCCGACTGGCTTGCCTTTGTAACTAACAAACATAGATTCACAAGAGTCTTCCAGCACCTTCAAATTATGCTTGCGAGCGATTTTCATTATCAAATCCATTTCTGCGGAAAGTCCATATAAATGCACCGGCATAATCACGCGAGTTTTTTTAGTAATTTTTTCTTCAATCTTTTTCGGATCCATATTTGAAGTCCGAGAATCCACATCTACAAAAATCGGCTTCATGCCATTTTGCAAAACCACATTAGAAGTGGCAATAAAAGTTACTGCTGGAACAATAACCTCATCGCCATCATTCCAATGATGAACTTCTTTTAATGTCCCGAGCGCAATCTGAAGCGCGCTCGTTCCGCTATTACAACTAATTCCAAATTTCCGATCATGCAAACGGGCAAATTCATTTTCAAAACGCTGTAAAAACGGCCCGTAAGAAAGCCGATGATTTTTTAAAGCAATATTCACGTATCGTTTAGCTTTAGCGCTAATTTTTACAGTACCTACGCCTATTTTTCTCATATTTATCTTAAATTCTATACTCCTATCAATAACTCATTTCACCGCTCCTGACAAGAGAAATAATTTACGGGACATTAAATCTATGTTATAATTTTCCAGAATCAAGATTGAGCACATTCAAAAAGGAGGTGGTTATGATCGTGATCGCAACGTCTACTCGATATAATTCTTTAGCCGATCCTCGTTTTCCTATGGCTGTTAAATTCGTAGAAAATGCTGTTTTCGCTTCAATCCCAGTTGCCATTGTAGACGATTCCCCTGACGATAATGTGAGCGCATATCTCAAAGCCATTGGCGCAATTGTTATACGGGCTCAAAACCCTACTATGGGCACTGGCCGAAGAATGGCAATAAAAAAAGCGCTTCAACTTTGCCAAGGCAACAATATAATTGTCTGGAGCGAACCAGAAAAATATCCATTGATCAAAGATATTTGTAAAATAATCGAACCAATTATTCATAAGAAGACCGATATTGTTATCCCCCGCAGAAAAGACAATCTTGCTTCCTACCCCGAAATGCAAATGCACGCAGAACTCTACGGCAATCGCGGCTTTCAGCTTTTAACTGGGTATGCCTACGATATGTGGTTCGGTCCTCGAGTATTTGATACTAAAACAGCTGCTTATTTCCTCTCTTACGACGGTAAGTCCTCTGACGGAACAAAAGATTACGGCGATAGATGGGATTCTATCTTTATTCCCGTACTGCGAGCCATCAAAGCCGGCTTACGAATCACCGAAGTAACGATAGATTATCAACACCCCCAAAAACAAACTGCCGGCGAAGATAATTACGAATTCTACGAAAAACGCCTCTTACAATTAAATACTCTTCTGGAAGCCATAAAATATGAGGCGAGGCTCTTGGGATTACCTCGCTAAAATACAAACCGAGCACATAACATAAATTGTGTGCTCGGTTATTTTTTTATCTTATACTCCTTCAAATCATGCTCCACCATAATTTTTACTAAACTAGCAAATTTAGTTTTCGGCTCCCAACCAAGCTGTTTTTTGGCTTTGCTAAAATCTGCTACTAAATTTTCTATCTCTGATGGCCGCAAATAACGAGAATCCAACTCAATGTAATCTTTCCAATTATTAATTCCAGCGCACTTAAACGCCGCTTCCGCGAATTCCGCCACCGAATGGCTCTCGCCAGTGCCAATAACATAATCCTCCGGTTTCGGCTGCTGCATCATCAACCAAGCCGCCTCCATATATTCCGGCGCGTAGCCCCAGTCTCGTTTAGCGTCTAAATTGCCTAAATAAATTTTCTTATCCAGCCCGACTAAAATCCTTGCCACGCCCCTAGTAATTTTCCGAGTCACAAAAGTTTCACCGCGGCGCGGGCTTTCATGGTTAAACAAAATTCCATTCACCACAAAAATACCGTAAGCATCGCGAAAATTCCTGGCCGTATGAAATCCAAACACCTTCGCTATGCCATAAGGACTGCGGGGCAAAAACGCAGTATCTTCATTTTGCGGAGACAAAGCCGAACCAAACATTTCTGAAGAAGACGCTTGATAAAATTTTACTTTTTTTCCGGTAGATTCCTGATAGTCTTTAATCGCTTCTAAAACTCTTAACACGCCAAGGCCGGTAATATTGGCGGTATACTCCGGTATATCAAAAGAAACACGCACATGAGATTGCGCGCCCAAGTTATAAATTTCATCCGGCGCAACCTGATATAAAATTTTTCTAATTACCGAAGCATCCGAAAGATCTCCATAGTGCATTCTAAACCGCAAATTAGATTCGTGAATGTCTTGAAAAATATCTTGCAGCCGCGGAGTGTTAACAGTAGAGGCCCTACGAATAATGCCATGAACTTCGTATCCTTTACTCAATAACAATTCCGCCAAGTAACTGCCGTCTTGTCCGGTTACGCCAGTAATTAAAGCTTTTTTCATATAGGGAGATTGTACGATTTTTTAAGGGTATTCGTCAACGAAAAATTTTATAAATCGCTACTAAAGAATTTTTATAAACCAGCTCAAAATTTCTTGGTAAAAGAAAATCCTCGCCAATAATCTGCCGCTCCCATGGGCCAATATAAACATACTCCTCATCTATGTCTTTCCAGCTAACATTTAATTTTCCATACCTATCCAATAATTCTTCTATCTTTAATGCTTCTTTTTGCCTCATATGGGCATCGGGGCCAGCAAGCCAAGCCTTCAAAGATCCATATTTACCTTCAAAATAATAACCATAAAGCACATCAAAACTACCGTTAAGATTATTGGAATCGTCCGGATAACATTCTCTAACATCGCAATTTAACGGCAACTTCCCCATCAAACGTTCACGCAAAAATTCCTTGCTAATGCCAAATAATTTATGAACTAAAAGAAAACGGTCTTCCACGTCTCGCATGCTTAACGTGGTTATAAATCCAGTGGGCAGAAAAGGCCGCGCCGAAGTATAAGCTGGCAAATACATAGAGCTGGTGCCAGAAGGCGAAACTATTACGGGTTCGCCGACAAGATTATCATTAATCCATTGCCAAGACTGAACTACCTCATTCGGTAATCTATTTTCTTCTGCAACTTCTGTCTGCATACAGCATCCCAGAGCAAAAACATTAATTGTTTTCTTCAGTACCACCAAAAACGCTAAAAAGACCATCGCCACAACAAACCATTTTTTCATGCTTGGCCAACGAAACTCTAATTTCTTAACCAACGCAAATAACAAATCAAAAAAGATTAAAAAGCTTGCCAAATTGATAGGCCTTCTAAAAAATCCGGGTATCGGCACCATGCCAGTAACCAATTGAACATTCCAGGCTATAATCATCGCCGCAACCAATGCCAAAAATAAAATTGCTTTCTGCCGATCTCTTTTCCAATAAACAAAATAAATTAAGGCGGCCATTCCAAAATAAGTCAGATAATCCACTATATTTTCCCTTACTATTCCGATGCCCCTGCCATAAACCAAGCCCTCCCTGAAAGCAAAATCTTGAGAATCCGGCATCTGGGAAAATAAAATATAATTAGTAAAATAAGGAATCACCGTAACTGCTAAAACTCCAAAAATAACTAAATAATTTCTAACAAGGACTTTGTTGCTCCTCTGAAAAAATAATACATACAGAAACAATAAACCCAAAACTATTAACCAATAAACCCAATGATGAAAATAAGTATAAAAAAGCAGCCCAGTAAAAAACCCGGATAAAACTGCTCTTGGGCGGCTAGGATTCTGCCAAAAAAGGTAAAAAAATAAAATTGCCGATAAAAAAATGGGGTAAGTCAACAACGGCTCATCAAAGCGGAACAAAGGCAACTGATAAATTTGGGTTCTAATAATAGGAATGAACTCATTAATAAATCGGCCTTGAAATTCAGTAAAGTTTAACGGCAAAAATGGGATTTCCTTAGCTATATTCGCCATTGTGGTTAAAACAGCGACTAAGGAAAAAAATATCGCCCAAAGCCGAGAACTAAAAAGCGCTTTCCCGAGGAAATAAAATAAAAGAAAAATGATAATGGAAAAAACAAAAAGTACCCCCAAATAAGCAATATTCATATTGCCCCCTACCAAAAAAATAAACGCCGCAAACAACGTTGAGGGTAAAGGATTTTGTACGGTAACCGACGGTTGTAAACCATAAATCTCCGCGGGCGGCCAATGGCCATCATAAATTTCTCTAGCGCGCTGCAGATACTGCTGAATAGCGGCTGAATTTTTAAAATTAGCCAGCACAAATTCATTTCCCGAAGCATTAAAATTCTTCCAAACCATCAAAGACGGCCCAACATAAAGCAGGCCAACCAAAATAGCAATTCCAATAAGCAAATAATTAAACCTTCTATTTAAAAGCCCCATTAATTTTATATATTTCTACTGATAAGTTTTTATAAACTAGCTCTAAGTTTGCATCCTTGGCTAAATTTAGTTGGCTAAATTGTTTCTCCCAAGGCCCATAATAAACATATTCAACGCCAATTTCTGGCCAAATAATTTTAGTTTCATCAAAGCGCGCCAATAATTCTTGAATCTTAAATTCGGTAATCGGCGGAAACGGCTTACTTCCTTGAGCGACGGTGCTGTATTCTTTAGAAGGGCCGTATACAAAATAACGTCCGTAAAGATGAAAAGCGGCATCAGGTAAATTATAAAAAGTATACCGATCGTCACACGCTTTTATATCTAAATCAAATTGCCGCGCTAAATTTTCACAAGTTCCGCCAGACTCTAATCGTAATCTTTTCTCTAATATTTCTTTAGAAACCCCGAAGGATTTATTGGCAACTAAAAATCTATTTTCTACGTCCTCATTAGATGCTAGAGTATTTAACCAATTAGGAAGATATGACCGAGCCGATGTGTAAACATGAAGATGGAGAGCGGTCATAAAGGAATCAGAAATAATTTTCGGCTCACGGCCCAAATTACCATTAATCCAATTCCAAGAGTCAATAATATCTTGGCTAAACGTATATTTATCTAAAAAACTTTGATCGGGGTTAATAAATAAGCCGGCATTCACGGCTTTTTTAATAACCAAAAGAGAGCTTAATAAAATCAAGATGGCTATTATTAATTTTGAATTGGGATTCCGCAAAAAATTATAAACAATATCTGCGGAAACCATAAAAATTACGGGGCCGAAAACAGACCACCAATGATTAGATTCCGGCACAAAACCAGTAATAAGCTGGATATTCCAAGTAATAAACATCGCTCCAAAAAACAAAAAATATAAAATTGCCTTACTTTTATCCTTTTTATAAATAGTTAAATAAATAAATGCGGCGAAAATTAAATAAACCGCGTAATCCCTAATCACGAGCAGCTGAAAATTTCTTCCCTCCTCTACTCCCAACCGGCGGACATAGTCATCGTAAGACGGCAAATTGCTGAAAGAAAAATAACTGATTACGTAAGGAATAGTAATTAAAAAAAATATACCCAAAAGAACCAAAATGAATTTAAGCCGAATCGGATCGTTTTTGCGTTTCCAAAAACTATATGCTGTCAATAAACCAATAACGATGAAAAGAAAAATTCCGTGATGAAAATAAACATATGGTGTTAATCCAGCTATCAATCCCGCCAAAATTGCCGTCCAAGCTTTAGGTTTTTGCCAAAACAAAAATATCGCCGCCAAAGCAGGCAAGTAAAAAACATAAGTAATTAAAGGATTACCGATTCGCGATAAAGATAAAGTAGCCAAGGGAGTATTAACCAAAGGATAAAAATTTTTTACTATATCGTTTAAAAATTTATTCCAAAAATTTTGGTAATAAAGATTATAATAAGATATTAAAATCGGGGTAAAAGTTCCTAAAAACGCCAAAAAAAGCGCCCACCATCGATTTTTAATAATTACTTTTCCTAAAAAATAAATAGCCCCGAAAATTAACGACGCAAAAATGAAATTAGCCAAAAGAAAAGCAAGACTAATATTGCCGTTAGCGATAACAATAAAAAAAGCGAATAATACATAAGGAATAAATGGGGCAAAAGCGGTGCCTTGAGGGGCAAAAGAAAGCTCCGAGGGCAGAAAATGGCCGTCTACAACCTCTCTGGCCTTGGCTAAATCGCTTTTCACCGAATCATTGTGGGTAATATATTGAACGGCTAAATATGGCTTCTGCAACGATTTTAATTTATTCCAAATAAAAGCCTGGGGCGCGATATATAAAATGCCTGTTAAAACTGCCGAAGTTAACACCAATAATAAAAATTTATTTTTAATTCGTATTAACATAATGGAAAATTATGAGGATTTCTTTAAAACCCAGATCTGATTATATCCCCAAAGTTTTTCTAAATATTTTCTGAAAAATGGGATCTCGCCGCTTAAATCAAAAATCAGCTTGCGGATCTTTCCTTTAAATCCTTGAAAAATTCGAATATCCATTAAATATTCCATATTCACTCTTTCAAAATATCTTAAAATTGTATTTTGAAAAACTCCAGGCGTAAAAACGGCAATATGATTATTTTGAGGAGCATAACGGGCAAAATCTTCATGTTTTAAAAAATAATTCTTGCTCACCTTAGACGCAAGATGGGGAATACTTAAAATAAATAACCCGCCAGGTTTCAAAATCCTTAAAGTTTCTCTAATACAATGATGCGGATTTTCTAAATGAGGCAGCACACACCAGGCAGTTATTATCTGAAAAAAATTATCAGACCACAGCAACGAATCTAAATTAAGATCAATAATTTTAAATTCTTTTACTAACTTACTATTTTTCTCTGAAAGATAATTGTCTATATCCAATCCATAAATATCCCTAAATCCTTCTATGCTAAGCTGTTCTGCGAAAGCCCCGCTTGCTACGCCATAATCTAAAACTTTTAATTCCGACAACGGTTGAGTAAATAATTGCTTAGAATATCTCGCAACTAAATCAGCCGCAAAAGAATCTTGGATATTTCTGCCTACATAATCCTTCAAAGAAGCGGTAATTTCCGTTCGTCCCTCTTTCCTAAGCTCATTAACCGTAAAATATTTCATTAAAATTAATAAAATTATAACACTTCTAATGCGGATTTGCCCTATCCTGATCCCCCTCAGCCTTAGTAAAATAGCAATTCTCAAAATCAATGCCAAAAGTATACGCGATGTTAATATTGTGACGCTTAAACGAAACCGGGTTTAACAATACTGGATACGATTCAAATTTCGTTCCAACCGCATTAAAAAATCCCGCAGCCTTTAATTCTTTTTTATAAAAATCTCCACTAAATAAAAACTCTCCTAAAGAAATTCTCTTTTTCTTTAATTCAGCAAGAAATGCCAAAAGTAATGGCGCTGCCGATTTTTTATCAGCAACAAAGTCTACAATTCTGCCCATCTTATATCGCCCCTCACCATCCTGCCGCCAAATTAAAATTCCTCCCAACTTTCCATTTTGCTTCGCGCCTAAAATTTGATAACGCAAGAATGGATTTTTTAAAAACCGCCAAGCCAAATAATCATAATTCCGTTCAATAGTAGCCGAAAACATTTGGCGTGCCCGCCCCCACCACCGATTAATCTCTTCTGGTCTCTGTATCACCTTCAAAGACTTAATTTTAATAGATTCTTCCCAGCCGATTTCCCGCGGGAAAGCGAGATATCGATTTAAAATTCCTTCTTGCCAATTCTCTTTATAATATTTAAAAGCTTTCATTGCTGGCAAACGATAACCCGCCACCAAACAAGGATTTTTTTTGCCCAAAACCTTTTTAATGAGCATCGCGCCAAATCCAAATGCCCTAAATTTTTCTAAAACAAAAAGATTAATTAAAACCCGAACTTTTTTAGTTCGCTTGCCAATTTTGTATTGCAAATCCCGAAAACCAAAATGGCCAACAATTTCCCCTGACCGATCAGGACTATTTGCTTTTAACAAATACAAAGAATTCTTATATTGCCAATTGAAATACCGCTGATCGCCTAAAATATATTTTTTATGAAACGCCGCGGCAATATATTTTTTAAAAGCCTTAAAGTCAGATTTTTTATAAAGAGTTAATTTCAACATAACCGCCGTCAATAATAATATGTTTTCCAGTTTCGCCTTTTTGCAATAAATCTAAAACTGCCTTAGCTACATCCTCAACTGTCGTCAAGCGGCCAAGCGAACTTTGAGCAGCTAGCAACTCGTCCAGTTTTTCTGGAATATCTTTAGTAAATTGATTGCGAATAAAACTGGGCGAAACCGCATTAACCCTAATCTGATATTTTCCCAAGTCCCTCAACAACGATTTAGTAAAACCCAAAACGGCATATTTAGCAGTCACATAATCCGATAAACTAGCTGGCGGATCGCCAACAACATAATTAGTAAGAATATTAATAATATCGCCGCCTTGTTTTTTAAAACTAGGCAGAGCAGACAAAATTACATCCACGCCGGCTTTTAATTGAACCGACAAATGTTTTTCAAAATCCTGCCAAGTTTTCTTTTCAAGGGGAGCAATCTTCACTGGCGCGCTTATAGAATTAATAATGCCTTCTAGATGGCCCCTATCTTTAATAATTTTCTCAATTAACTTCTTTGCCTCACCATCTTTGCTTAGGTCCGCTTGATAATCACCCGCGTCAAAACCATGCCGGCAAACAATGGCGCCTTCTTTTTCTACAATATCCCCGATAGCAGAACCAACACTTCCAGTCCCGCCTAAAATTAAAAAAACCTTATTTTTCATTGCCGTACTTTTACCCTAGCTACGCCGTCAACTATAATTTTCTCTTTTTCATCTTTGATAAACGTCTGGAGCTCAATCATGTTTAAAGCATCAAACTTAGCAATTACTTTTCCTTCAACTTTAACTTTAGTATTTAAAGGCAACGGGCTGCGAAAACGAGAATCTTGAGAAACATACAACGCGCGCTCGCCCGGCAAGTGCATGCCCACTAAAGTGGAAAATAAACTAGCCAACAACATCCCATGAGAAATCCGCCCGCCAAATTCAGTTTTCTCTGCGTATTTTTGATTAATATGAAGAGGATTAAAATCTCCGGTTAAAGAAGCGAATTTATTAACAGAATCCTCGTCAATAAAATGTTCAAACGAAAACTGATCCCCTATTTTAATATCTTCATAATTCAATGCCATGCTTTTTCAACGCCTTTTTTATATCGCCGACATTTTTTACCGAAGTTACCTCATCAATCGTAAACTTAACCTTAAATTGTTTTTCCAATTCAGAAACTAAAACCAAGCCATTAAATGAATCCCAGCTCTCCACATTAGCTGGACTAGTTTCGTCAGTTATGATTTTTGAATCAATGCTTAAAACTTTTCCTAAAAGTTCCTCTAATTTTTTCATAGAAATAATGGGTTCTTTAAACTTTGACAGTTAAGTAGTGAGGATAAGCAAACGGCTGGCTCAAATCATATTCATAAGCGCTAGCGCCATCTTTCTGGCTGATTAACTTAAACTTAGCATCGGCTAAGAAATTCTCACAAGGCTTATTCTTCTTGGTAGAGATATACTCTCCCCGCACAACACTTGCGCCATGCTTTTTCGCCTGCTCCAAAATATAAGCCATCAAAGCATTTTCTACGCCCCGCCCCAAAACTCGGCAACTTAAAAGCAAATTATCAATTCTCCAAAAATGGCCTTGCGATTCCGTCATCACCACGCCGGTTAAACCATAATCGCCAAATTTATCTCGAACTTTTAAAGCCCAAACTTTCCCGCCAATCTGCAAAAACTTTTTAATTTCTTCTTCAGAATAACGGTGCGTAGTCAAATTAAATTGATTAGTCTTTTGCGTCAGCTGACTCACCCTCGACAAATTATTTTCATCTACGGAAACAATCGCCACCTCCATCTTTAATTGGCTTAAAAACTCATCCAAATTTTCAAAAGATCCCTGGGATTCCCGACGCTGGCGATCTTCAACATACATCTGCCCGCGGCGCGCATCCTCTTCAGTAACCTTAAAAGCAGTGAAGCCAGAAAAACTTTCCAAAAATTGCGGCGGCACCACTGCCACTTCCGGCATCAAACTCTGAATCATTGCTCGTTGAAGTGAATCGTCATCCACAAAAACAAAACTATCTAATCCTAAATTTAATTCCTCTGCCAACTCTCTCATGTTTAAATCCTTATTTTGCCAATTGATCCGCCAAGCAGCAAAATTATTTTTTCTCAAAACCATTGCCGGATGTTTTTCAATCGCTTCCATGGCGTCTTCCAAATTATTTTTGCTGTTAATCGCCAAAATAATGCCTTGTTTCATTAAACTTAAAATATAATTTTGTAATTTCTTATCCGGAATAATTTTTTCCACGCCATCTTCACCAACCACTCCTTGCCATAAAGTATTATCCAAGTCTAATATCAAGCACTTGCGCGGATTGCCCGCCACCACTACCGCATAGCCCATCAATGCTTCCGCTAAATCGGGAAAGGCATCTAACGCCAAACGTAAATCCCCCAGATCTTTATATTTGGTATACCAATATTTTTTATTGCCGCTTTTTTCTAGCCAATCTTGAAAATTTAAAACAGAAACACGATCGTGATTATAAAAATTTTCTAAAATCACTACCCGGCCCTTAAAAACATTCAACAACTTTTCAATTAAAAGGGGTACTTGGCTGTTTTTATCTTTCTCATTTGAATCCGTAATTAAATAAACAATATCAGGCTGAAAAGAATAAAGCCCGCTATTCGGGTTCAAAATATCTTGAGATATCTGGCTATAAGGAGCCAAATAAACTTCGGTTAATAAATTATGGAAAACCGCCCGCGTACTAAAAATTTCCGGAAGACCCTGCAAAGTAAAAGCGCCTAAAAAAGCCACACGAATTTTCCTGAAATATGAAGGCGCTTGGTTCCGTAAATCTATTAATTCTTTATGAATAGCTAAATACTTCCCAAAAGAACTTTGGGGATTAGCAACGAGCTGACTAATCTTTTTCTGTAAATCCGTAAATAACATTTAAAATGTCGCAAAGCGACTCCTAAATTTTTACTTTTTACCTTTTAATTTTTCATTTTGATTACTACCGCTACTGCCAATCCCTCCGCGTGACTTATGCTAATATATAACCCCTTTTTATTGATTTTAGGTTCGCCTTGCTTCCTATAGGAAATTTCAAAAAATCGGAAATTTTTAACTCCCACTTTCCCCGTTGCTTTCATTGCCGCTTCTTTAGCCACGAACATTCCCGCCAAATGCTGGCTGAAATTCTTATCCCGAAATGCCAAACCCCATTCTTTTTTACTAAAAACCCGCGACCAATATTGGTAGTCGTTCTTTTTTAATTTTTTAAAACGTTTAATAGAAATTAAATCTACGCCGATGCCCATAACACTCTTTATGCTTTAATATCATTCGTATCATAACGCGGGATAAGAAAAATATTTTCGTTTTTGCCTATCGCCCGGCTTTCATTAGTAACCGCATATTTAAAACCTTGTTCCTTTAAAACCTCCGTGGCTATTGAATTATGCCGGCCATGGGGATAAGAAAAAATCTCCAGGCTAGCGCCTAATAATTTCTCCAAAATCTTCTTAGATTTTCCAATATCGTTAATTAAAAAATCCCGATCAGCCTTTTCTAAAGAAACATGAGCGTGAGAATGCCCGCCAATAATAAATCCCTGCTGATACATATCTAACAACTCTTTCTCATTCATAAAAATCTTTTGGCACCATTCTTGCTCATTAATGCCTAACTCTTTAAATACCCAATTTAAAAATTCGTTACGCCTTAATTCCGGAATTATCATTAAAGTTTCTTTTAAATTGGCGGATGGTATATCCTCGTGCATGCGCCTTTGCGTCATACGCTTATCAATTGCTATAGCATAACGCCCAATTTCTCCTGGATATTTATTTTTTAAAAAATTATAAAATCTATTGATAATCTCCAACGATGAGTTCTTAGATAAAAGAACGTGCAATTTATGCGCCGGCGGCAATCTACCTTCCAAAGTTGAAGTAATCGGAAAAAAAGTGCCTCCGATTTTATAACGTCGAAGTATAGGCAAAACATTTTCATAATGATCTCTTAAGCCGTCATCAAAAGTAAAAGCGCAAACCTTAACCGGATCATCATTTCTAGCCGCCTCCACCACTTCGCCAATATTCACAATATTATAATGAGCTGCTAAAAAATGAATTTGCTCTTCAAAAACTTTTATCGAACAAGGATGGATACCAGAAAACTCCAAGCTAGGATCCTGAACATAATGATAATTAACAATTATATGGCGATCGTTTATAGAGAACATAATAATAAGTCAAAAATTAAGTAAGTATTTTTACACTAATTGTTTTAATATAAATTCTGCTATCCTCTTACCAGACTGCCCGTCTAATTTCCACAATTCCTGTTCCAATAATTTCTTTCTGCCCTCCCTATGCAACGCTGGCTCTGCGAGGTACGTTTCAATGCCTTTTTTTAAAGAAGTTGCGCTATCCGCCGTCCAACAACAATTTGTTTTTAGCATTTTTTCCATATGGGCATATTTTAAATAACGCTTTTCGCTTTCTATGTAAGATTTTTTTTCTAGCCCATCAAAAGCAATCATCACCACTGGCTTATCAAAAAAAGCCGCGTCAATGATTATCGTAGAGCCATAAGAAACTACTAACTCGCAGTGATGCAGTTCGTCGGCTAAACGTTGGCTATCTTGAACGCTTAATTCCCGATCCCGATAAACCCCTTCTTGAAAAGTAAGGCCCGGATGTTCAATGAAGAAATTTTCCGATGGCTTAAAACTAGCAAAGTCTATTTTATCATTTGGCGGCAAACGAAGAATAAATTGATATGGCATTGTTTTTAAAATTTCAAAAATCTGCCAATCGTATTTAAAAAACCTGGATCCATGCGGAGCCACTAAAATAGTCTTCTTCTTTGGGTCAAAATTTAAAGTCTTAAAAAAAATCTCGCGACTAACCGGCTGATAATTAAAATAAAAATCAAACTGAGGCATTCCAGAAACAAAAATATTTTTCATCGCTACGTCTTCATGCTTAATCGCTTCATCTCTAATAATTTCGTTATTCACGACTAACTTGTCCGGCTTCATACGAAACAGGCCTTTCCCCGAAATATTATCCCAAGAACGCACCATCCCAACAGTCGCAATGCTGAGTTTTTTCGCCTCCGCCAAAAAATGAACGTCGTCCATGTGAAAAACATCCAGAGAAAAAACTAAATCCGGACGATATTGATCAAAATAATTAACCAGTTTACTGCCGTCTATAGTGCGCAAATCTAACCAACGAATTATTTTTTTTATAAAAGGTAAATAGCCAAAAAAAACAATAAAATAAGAAAATAAAAAGTTGAAGATTTTATGATTGCGATGAAAAATCTCCCTCCTATGCAAAGAAAGCATGCCGGTATTAATAACTGATCGCCCAAGATAACTAAAAATAATATCTTGTTTGGTTACTAATTCAGTTTTAATACCTTCAATAATTACATTCTCTCCTCCAAATTTTTCTTGAAAATAATCTTTTTTATAATCAGGGCAAAAAATCACCAGGCGCAAATCCGATTTTCGGGATAAAAGCTTAAAAGCATCGCTAAAAAGAATATTTCTCGTAGCAAACGGATTAAAACTAGTTATAAATATGGTGCGTGTACTATTCATTATTGCCGAATAATTTCGTAAATCTCAACTCCGCCTTTTTCATAAACCATTTTCAATTCTGGATTATTTTCTAATTCCGATCCCGCTAACTCCTTCTCCAGCGGCCCAGAATAAACATAATCCAGCGGCAAATCGCGCCAATTAAGCGAAGGCATGTCTTCGTAACGATTCAAAAGGCCCCGAACTCTTTCCTCGGGCATTTCTAAATGAGGGTACACGGAATTAATAGTGCTATAATCTTTTTCTCTAAAATAGTAGTAATAAAAAGGATAAAAATAATCCGTCAAATTATGCAACGTAAGAGGACTACATTTTAGTAGGGGGTTTTTATAAAGAATTCTAATCTCTTCGCAGGTCATTTCACTTCTACCCTTAGCCCTAAACAAAATTCCTAAAAATTCTGGCGACGCGCCAAACAATTTTTGCATTTGAAGAACGCGCTCTTCCCCCTCCTCATTAGTAAGATAAGTATTAAAAAAAGTCGGCAAATACGGCCTAGCCGAAGTATAAACAGCAAGATGAGCTGATGTAAGAAAACTCGTAGAACCAATTCGCGGTTCATCCGGCAAGTCCTGATTAATCCAATCCCATGAATCTATAATAGGCCGATCAATGGTATGGGCCTCCAAAACTTCTGGCATTGGATTAATAAAAGTAAACGCATTAACAATTTTTTTAGCCACCACTAAACTTATAAGAATCAGCAATGCCGCCACTATCCATTTTTTATCTATTTTTTTTACAAGTTCAATTGCGATGCTCAAAATGAGCAACAACGCTAAAGGCGAAAAAGCAAAAAACCAATGATCTGGGGCAACATTAAACCCCACCATAATCTGCATATTTAATAAAAGCGGCATAACCCCGATAAAACTCCACCATAAAACTGCTGTGTCTTGTTTTTTTTGTTTCCAAAAAACCCAATAAACTGCCAATGCTAATATCGCGTAAAAAATATAATGCGGAATTGTGGAACTAAGATAAATTTGTCTCCCAATCTCTTCGGCATTATTGCGGTCCCGCCAATCTGCCACAAAATTAAGATTAGAAATATTCAAAATATTTAAAATATACGGAAGCGCAAAAAGTAAAAACACCGCGCAACTAATCGCTAGATAATAAAAACGCGCCGAATCTTTACGGCGATTAAAAAAAGCGTAAACCGTGAGCAAAAATAAAACTAAGGCCAAATACATCCAATAATGAAGATAGGTATAAACTAATAAACCAACTAATGCCCCAAATAAAACAGCGGTTGATTTCTTCGGATTTTGCCAAAAAACAAAAAGCGCGATCAACGTTGGGATAAAAATCAAAAAAGTAATCAGCGGATCATCCATGCGATATAAAGCGAGGTGATCAAATTGAGTCTGAACTATCGGAACAAAATTTTTAACAATCTTATTCAAAAAGCTATCTAGGCTAAAAAATCCCCTAGGCAAATCTCTAGCTAGCGGAGTAAGGGTAGCGGCAAAGGCCAAAAAAAATGACCAAGGCCGAGACCGCAGAACCACTTTGCCTAAAAAATAAAAGGCGAGAAAAATCAAAGCGGAAAATGAGAACTGGGCAATCTGATAAGCAAAATTAATGTTGCCGCCAGCAACAAAAATGGGCAACGACATAATCAGAGGCGGCAAAGCAGTAGTCGGGCTGAATAATTTCCTATCTGAAAAAAGATCCGAAACGAAAAAATGACCATCATAAACCTCCCGCCCCCGAGGCAAATAATTGATCATTTCATCGCTATGAAGATTATAAGGCGCCACTAAATGTGGCCGATCCTGCGCCTTCAATGCCCTGCCAATAAAAAATTGAGGGGCGACATATAAAATTCCAACCAACAAAGCACTGATTATTAATAAAATAAAATAGGTTATTTTTTTGCCATCAACCATCATAAATTATGATAAAGAGAGCTGTATTGTTGCGCAACCCTTTCCCAATTCATCGCTTTAGCAAACTTCAATGATTCTTGAGAAAAAGACTTTTTAAGTTCTGTATTAGATAAAATTTTAACCATCGCATCCGATGCCTGATTAAAATCCTTTTGAGGCGCCAAGATGCCATTTCGTCCATCTAATAAAGCATCTTCCGCGCTACTTGCTTTAGTGCCAATAACTGGCAACCCTGCGGCAGCCGCCTCTAAAAAAACCAGCCCAAAACCCTCAATGTCTTTTTTAATATCTTGCGGCAATAAAATAAAAAGCTCGGCATTTTGATACAAAGCAATCAATTCATCTTCATTCAGATTATCCAAAAAAATAATTTTATTTTGTAATTTGTAATTTGTAATTTGTAATTTGAGCGCTTCGCGCTCCGGTCCCCTGCCAACAATGACATATTTCAAATTCGGAAATTTTTTAGAAATTTCGGCAAAGGCGCTAATTGAATATTCATATCCTTTGCGTTTTTTCAAAGACCCAACGCTTAAAATATAAGGGCGGAGTCCATCAATAATTTTGGGTTTTGTCCGCCAGTCGGCGGATTGGAATTTTTCAAATTCTACTCCATGATTGATAACTTGAATATCTAAATTTGGGATTATCTTCAAAATCTCCTGTTTTGTGTTATTACTCACTGCTACTACTTGATCCGCCCGACGATAAGCCCAAACCATAATCGGTTTTTTCCAAAAATTATAAAGTGGCTGAATAGCTCCGGTGCCAACAGCTGTAATAATCAATTTCCTTTTTAACCCCAAAGATGCGAGAGCGGCGATAATGCCATACGGCCAGCCGTCTAAGGCGTGGATGATATCGTATTTTTTAAAAATCGCCCTAATTTTTAATAAAGAAAAAAGTAGTTTATTTTTTTTATCCGGCAAAAAGTTATCATGGGTCAAAACCCGATATTCTAAATCTGGGATCTCTTGCTTCAAATAATTTAACAACAGCAAACCAAACCGACCAGCGCCCGTATTATTGTTTAAATCATGATTTAAAAAAATTATTCTCATTCTAAATTGTCCAAAATTATATTAGCTAATCTCTCACCAGATTTCCCATCTAATTTCCAACATCGTTCTTCAATAATCTTTTTTCTACCCGCTTCATCCAAAGAAGGATTGTCCAAATATTTTTTAACATCGCCAACCAACTCTTCAATATTTTTAGCCAATTTTACTCCGCCCGTCTTCAAAATATTTTGCTGATGGTCATAATCATAAAACCTACGCAAGCTTTTCCAATAAGCACGGCTGTCTCCGTCAAAACCTATAAACACTACTGGCCTATTGAATACCACCGCATCTACGGCCAATGTAGAAGCAAAAGACACCACTACGTCGCTGTGATAAAGCAAATCCGCCAAGTGGCTATCCCCAGCAGTCAAATCAACGTCTGTAAAGCTATCACTAGATCCAGGATCATCAATCGCAATTCTTCCTGGAATTGGTTGAAGATCTCCTAAGCTCGCCTTGCCCACAATATACAACCTAATCAAAAGCTGAACGCCATCTAACTTAGAAAGCGCCCTGATTACCTGAATAGAAATGGGATTATTTTCTGAATAAATATCGCTAGGCGGCGCGAAAAAAATAGTTTTCTTCCGAAAATCTAAACCTAATTTTTTCAAAACTTCTTCTCGGGAATTCCGGCGAGCAACAACATAATCATCATAGTGCGGCACCCCAACAATAGCGACATCATCTAAAGAATAATCATTATACTGAACCGCCTCATCTTGAATATTTTTCGTATTGACAACCAACCGATCAACCACAACCCGATTCAAGCCCTTAGTAGTAATATTGTCCCAAGAACGCACCATTCCTAAAGTCCTTACCTTTAATAACTTGGCTGTTTTTATAAAATCCACATCCACCGGATGAAAAACATCAGTAGCGAAAAACAGAGATGGCCGATATTTATAAAAATAATCCGCGTAACGATGATGGCTCAAAAAATAAAAATCCACCCAACGCGCCAACTTTCTAACAAAATACCAATGCCCTAATTTAGATACCAACCAATAAATGGGGGCTAAAAACCATCGCCCCTGTTTTCTAGAAATCAAACGATGAATTCGCCAAGCCGCTGTATCAGAAAAATTGTTAAAAAAAACCCTAGCGATCCCATCTATCCAATTTTCCGGCAACACCTTAACGCCTTCCACAATTACATTCCCACCTCCAAAAATTTTCTGATATTGAACCTGTTTATTTTCTGCGGTCAAAATAACAATCCGCAAATCCTGGTGATTCCGCAAAGCTTTTAAAGTATTAGTGGCTAAAATATTCCGGCCAATTAAACCAAAAAAAGAAGTAATAAAAACGGTTTTAATTTTCTGTTCTTCTGCCATTATATATAAAACCCCTAGCCCGTAGGAAAGGTTATAATAAAGTAATTATAATCTAATTAAATTATGAAGTATTTCACCCCAGAAGAGCTAAAAATAACCCACCGAGAAGAAATATCTTCTCAATTAAGCACCCTAGCAGGGAAAAACGTAAAGCATAATTTTGCCATCTGGATTTTTAAAAAATATGCCGAAAAACTAGGTTGGAACAAAAATATCAAAATCCTGGATTTAGGAACTGCCAACGGCGATTTCTTAATCCAGCTTAATCAAACGGGCTATCAAAACCTTTATGCCCATGATATTGATGCTTACCTTTCGGAAGAACGCAAAATATTAACTAAAGAATACAAATTTTCCGAATTAAGCATGGAAAGGCTCCCATGGCCAGATAATTATTTTGACGCGATAACGGCCTGGTGTGTTATTCCTCATCTAGAAAATCCTTTTTTCTGCGCCCGAGAAGCGCGCCGCGTATTAAAACCCGGAGGCGTATTTATTTTTACCACCCTTCATCTTACCTCTAAACCCAGCCTTCAATATTTTCTTAAAAATAAAGATTTTAAAAGCTATCGAGAAACCAATAACCACATCTCTCTTTTACCAAACAGTGTTGTCAAAAAAACTATTTTAAAAGACTTTGAATTGGCTGGCGTAGAATATTTTGTGAATCCTAAAGTTTTTAATAACTGGCAAGGAAAAATCCGAAAAATCATCTGGAATTTATGCCACCTACATCCCGATATTGAGAACTGGTTAAAAAACCGCTGGGCTTATAATATCTGTTATATCGCCAAAAAAATATGAAAACCATTTTTTTATTCATACCCCATTACGTTTTTAGCTCTGATCTATTACATACGGACTTTATTAAAGGCCTGTCCAAAAGCTACCAGGTAATTATCTTCAGTCCGATTTTTAAATCTAATCCACCCGAAAATTACTACCAATCGCCTAACTTAAAATACATTATCTGGTCTGAAGAATATCCGAAGTTTTGGCTATTTTTCACCAAAACTCTGCGCTTGGCGCTAATTCGCGAATTTGACCAGCTCAAATACTTTCAACTGCGACGGCTGATGAAAATAAATCTTAACTGGCAAAGAAAACTCTTAAGAACTATAAGCTGGTTTATTCCCCGCAAACTTCTAACCGTGGACTTTTTTACTAAATTAGAATATTGGCTTTTGCCCGCCTCTAAAAAATTCCGCGCCTATGCGCAAAAATATCATCCACACTTAATCATTACCTGCACTCCGGGCTTCAATTCTATTGATGCCGAAGCAATCATCCAGGCAAAAAAATTAAAATTGCCAACAGCGTCCATAAATTCCAGCTGGGATAATTACACCGCTAACGCTGTCCAATTCCGCAAAACTGATTATTTAGTTTCTTGGAATAAAGTAATGAAAAAAGAAGCCATAGAAATCCACCACTATCCCGAAAACCACCTCTTTGTTTCAGGAGTTTACCGGTTTGACCACCATTTTCAGCACATGAATAGCACGCCTTCGCCTAACGACTCCGGCAACGCCAATGCGCCCACACGAATAAAACAAAGGCTTACGCGCGAAGAATTTTTAAAAAATAAAGGCCTTGATCCTCAATTAAAAACCTTATTCTTAACTACTGTTCCGCCTAATACTTATCCCCCGCAATATGAAGTCTGGCGGCAAATCATCAAAATGCGTGAAGAAAAAAAATTACGCGAAGACGTAAACATTTTTATTCGGCTGCATCCTAATGATCTCACCGAAAAATATACAGAATTCCAAGGGTTAAAAAATCTTCACATAGAACTAGCCGGCAAAAAACTTGAAACTACCGGATCTAGCCCTCACAAAATTGAAATGGATGAATCTGACCTAGATAATCTTCGTTATTCTTTAAAATATACAGATATAAATATAAATTTTCGCTCTAGTCTAAGCTTAGAAGCAACTATTTATGACCAGCCAATGATTAATATAGCGCTTTACGATTATGCCAATCGCTATGATGTTGACTGGTACATTCCTATCATAAAAAGCGGTGGGGTAAAATTAGTGGTTACGGCCGAAGAACTCAAGCAAGCCATCAACGATTATTTAACCAATCCCAAATTAGATAGCGAGGGCCGAAAAAAAATTTTTGCCGACTACGTGATTTTCAACGATGGCCAATCTTACCAAAGAGGCATTGCGGCAATAAATTCAATTATATCCCAGTTGACGCCCTAAAAAATTACGGTAAATTTAGACCATGATGAAAATTAATAATCAATGCCGAGACTGCAATAGCCCAAATTTAATTAAATTTTTAGATCTTGGACAACAACCGCCAGCCAATAGCTTTTTAAAGGCTGATGAGCTTAATGATCCAGAGCGCACATTCCCCCTTGAGGCTTATTTTTGCCGCAATTGCAATTTAGCCCAATTAACGCACGTGGTGAATAAAGATTTGCTCTTTCGCAATTATATTTATTTTTCCGCGGGAATGCCCAAGGTTTCTCCGTATTGGCAAAGCTATGCCGAACACATCATCGCCAATTACTTAACTGCGGATAAAAATAGCCTGGTAGTAGAAATAGGAAGCAATGATGGAATTTTATTAAAATTTTTTAAAGATTCTGGATATAAAATTTTAGGCGTGGATCCAGCGGTTAACATCGCCAAAATCGCGGAAAAACGAGGAGTGCCAACTCTCACAGAGTTTTTTAATGATGCTGTCGCAAAGCAAATCGTTAAACAATATGGCTTAGCCATGGCCATTATGGGTAATAACGTAGTAGCGCATATTGACGACCACCAAACTCTTTGCAGGGGTATAAAAACCCTTCTACATCCCAACGGAATTTTTGTAATGGAGGCGCCCTATCTTGTTGATATGTTTGAAAACTTATCTTACGACACTATTTATCACGAACATTTATCATTTTTAGCGGTTAGACCGCTTCAAAAACTTTTTGATAAGTTTAGCTTAGAAATTTGTGATGCGATGGTAGTGCCGTCCCAAGGGCAATCGTTACGATTATTTATCGGCCATAAAAATACCCGCCCAGTTAGCAAAAACGTCCAATCCTTGGTTAATAAAGAACTGGGATATAAATTAGACCAAGAAGAAAGTTATTTTAATCTTGCTAAGCGCGTAGAAAATTCTAAAACTAAGCTTTTCAATTTATTAAAGGATTTAAAAAAACAAAATAAAAAAATAGCAGCCTATGGCGCGCCCGCCAAAGGCAACACGCTGCTTAATTACTGCGGCATCGGCACAGATATCTTGGATTATGCCCTAGAAGACTTGCCGTCTAAACAAGGGCTCTATGCCCCGGGCACGCACATTCCCGTTGTTACCAGAAACTACGCGGAAACCCATCTGCCAGATTATTATTTACTGCTTGCCTGGAATTATACTCCAGCAATCTTAGAAAAAGAAAAAGAGTTCCGAGAAAAAGGCGGAAAATTTATAATGCCTATCGGAGACAATATTAAGATTTTGTAAAAAGGCTAATTTTAAACCCTAAGCGAGCAAGGATAAAAAGAAATAAAATATAAAAAGTTTGAAAAGCGTAAATCGCCGCCTCTCCAAGGCTAATAGATGTATGCTCTTTTTTATAATCGCAACGTATAGGTATCTCTGCAACTTTTAATTTGAAATAAACTGCTTGCACAATTACTTGAAAACTAAAAAGATGACCCCCTGAAGTTCCTTTAAAAGGAAGCGTCTGAACAAGATTTTTGCTATATACCCGAAACCCAGTATTTAATTCTGTCAGAGGAATTCGAAGTATCAGCCGATCAATAAAACTTAAAACGACATTCGCGCAATATCTTATTAAAGGCATTCCATCCCGAAGCGGCTGCAGCATATTGATGAAGCGAGACCCCAAAACAAAATCATATCCCTCCCGTATTTTCTGAAGCGCCACGGGTATTACCGATGGATCAAATTGCCCGTCGCCATGTATTTCCACCATATATGCCGCGCCCATTTCCATCGCCTTCGTTAACCCATACCTAAGATTACCCCCATATCCCATATGTTCATGGGTAAAAAAAGGAACGCCTAATCGTTGAGCAATGCTTTGGGTTTTTTCCCAATCCTTGGAATGATCATCAACTATAATAAGTCCCTGAAGCGATTCTTTGGGTATACGGCTATAAGCATCCTCTAAAAGATGGCTACAATTATAGGTCATGATAATGCCGATAGCCTTGCCGTCGTTCATCTTATTCATATCCATAAATTTATATTTTTAAAAATTATTTCTTCCCTAATTTATCAAAATAATTAACGTACCAGGGTATAGTTTTCTTGATGCCCTCCAAAAAACCATACTTCGGCATCCATCCCAAAACATTTTTCGCTTTTTCATAAGAAGCATACTGATGGAGAATATCAAAACCTCCGGTTATAATCTTGGGTTCTATTTTCTTGTTCATTTCACGAGAAATCAAATTAATTACCTCTAGAACTGAAAGCGGCGAATTAGCAGCAAAATTAAAAGCATGGCCATGTATTTCTGGGTTCATTTTTTCCGCTAATTTTAAATATCCTTGGGCGGCATCTTCAATAAAAACATAGTCCCTTAACGATTCACTAGTATCCCTGATAACTGGCGGTTCATTATAATAAAGCCGCTTAATTGTATTGGGCATAATACGATTCATTTTCAAATCTCCAGGCCCATACAAATTAACGCATCTCGTAATACAAACAGGAAGCTTAAAAGTCCTATAATAACTTTGACTAATAAGATCGGCGCAACTTTTGGAAACCTCGTAAGGATAAATTCCTTTTAAAGAATGAGTGTGCTCCCGATACGGCAACATATCATGATGACCATAAGCCTTATCCGATGAAGCCACAATGACTCTTTCAATTTTATTGGATTTTTTTGCCGCTTCTAAAATATTCCAAGTTCCTTGAATATTTATTTCAAAAGTTTCTAAGGGATCATCAACAGACTGGTTAACAATCGGCTGGGCCGCAAGATGAAAAATCGTATCAATCTGATTTTCTTTTAAAACTTTTCCCATTAAATTCAAATCCCGCACATCACCGCGGATAATGCGCGTCTTATCCCACAATCCCTCTTCATCAAAAATTGAACCTGGGTTGTCGTCATAAATTAAGGAAAAAACTTGGGCATTTTTTCCCACTAACGCTTTTGTAATATAACTGCCGAGAAAACCATTAGCGCCAGTGATAAATACTTTTTTCCCTTTCCAAAAATTATCCATAGTTAGAACTTTTCTACTATACTATCAATAAATTATAACAACTTCAACGCTAAATTCGTTTTATAACCTTCGCAGCTTGGTTTTTAAAAAATCCTTAATCAAGCGATAAACCCTCACACTTAATGCTCTATCCTGCTTGTCTACTGTAAAAAAAGATTTCCATTCCAGGCGTAAATAGGGATGGTTTTTAATTAGAAAATAATAAAATAACATTGTGGTAATGGCGTAAGTTATTAACCATTCCAAAGCCGCACCCACTATTCCAAAAATCGGCAATAAAATGAACAACATTAAGGGAGCGGTTATAGAATTATCAAACGATCGGAAAAATAATGCTTTTTGCTCCTTAAAAATTACCAAAGTTATCCGACAAATTTTATAAATGCTATACAAAAAGATTACTCCAATCATTATCAAAAATAACGGTATGGCAGGAGCATATTTAGGAAACACCAACTGAATAGCTAGCGGAATTACGATAAAAGACACAAGAGCAACTATTAAACCCAGCCAAAGGGAATACTTCATCATTCGGTTAAATAAATAATTAAGCCTCCTTTCGTCCCCTAATTCTCGCGGTAATAGAGTGCCAAAAGTGCCCAACGGCATCAATCGCATAATAATCGCCACGATACTCCGCGCAAAACTAAATAAACCAACCGCTTCTGTGCCAATCAGAAAATTAATAATCCAAGGGCGAATATTATTAGCTACTCTGGATAAAACATAACGCGCCACAATCCAGAATCCATGAACCTTAAAAAGAGCCTTCATTAATGGCTCTTTAACGGCTATAACGCCAACGAGTGTGCGCCGATAAATTTTCAAAAAATGGCTAGCCGAAAAAACAAAAGCAGAAAAATGCCCAATTACATAAGCAATTAAAATAGAAGTTATACTTAAGCCAACCGAAAATAATAAAACAAAGATCGCGGCAAACTTAAACGCCTCGCCGACAAAAGGCGCGGCAGCGGCAGAAAAATAAATATTGCTTCTAAAAAAAGTATTCATTGTCGAAAGAGCTACGCGAAAAACCAATACAAAGCTAACAATCTTTAAAAAAGAAACTACGTCTTGGCTATAATAATCAGAAATCAAGCTTGCGCCGCCAAATAAAACAACGGTCAAAATGATCGCCAAGCCAATTTTAATGATGGCATATTCTTTGAGAAGCTTTTTAGCAAAAGAATGCTTTTTTTCTCCTAGATATCGGCTCAAATCCGTAAATACTAAATCATCCATCAGACCAGCCGTTAAACTCTCTGCAATCGCCACCACAGATAAAATCAATTGATAAAACCCGAATTCATAAACACTTAAAAAATAAATAATAACAAAAGAATTCAGCGACGTAATGCCGTAATAAGCCAAGTTCCAAAAATTGGAAACTGCTTCGCCTTCAACAAATTTTTTAGAAAAAGAATAGTTGTTTTCCATACAAATAATCTATTGGTTTCGGGAATCAATAGATTGAATTTCTAAGATCAACCGATCTGCTAATTTAAATAAATCGTGGTTATTGATAACATACTGCCGGAAATTCCTACCCCATTCGGTTTTTTTCTCTTGCGATAGTTTCAATAATTCCTCCAATTTATCGGCTAAATCACTGCTGTTTTTTTCCTCAAAAAAACATTTCGGCGGCAAAACGACTTGTAATGCCTTATTAGAAACCAAAACTAAGTTCTCGCAGGCCATGGCCTCCAGCATAGCCTTATCCAAAGAGCCGGTATCGGTTAAATTAACAGCTATTTCATAATTATTATAAATTTCCGGTGCTTCATAGTTAGGAACTGCCGATGAAAAACTGATGATTTCGCCTAAATCCATCGCCGATTCCCGAATTTGCTTTTCATAAGTAAAATCTTCTGGCCTTGCCGGAGAACCAACAATTTTCAAACTAAAATCAATGCCTCGATCTTTTAAAATTTTTGCCGCTTTAATTAAATATTCAATATTCTTGATTGGGGAAATTCTTCCTAAATATAAAATAGAGTTTTTTGATTTCTTAACTTCTAAATTTCTAAATTTCTTTATATCAATGCCAACAGGCATAATCTGGGAATGCTCCAAATTCGCCGCAAAAGCAAACGGCGAAGTACAAAAAACTTTTTGGCAAAATTTTGCTGCTAACCACACCCTCCAATTACCTAACGGGTGATTGTACCAAAGAAAAATTTTCTTTCTAAATAATTTCCAAAATGCTCCGCCCAATAAAATATATTCTGGATTCATATGAACAAAAACCGCGTCGTATTCCCCACACGATTTCCAAAGATAAAAATAAAATTTAATTAAATATAAAAATCGGCTGGCGATCCTCTCTTTCCCCAACGAATAAACCCGAACATTACTAGGCAATTCAACTCGGCCACGATATAGACAAACCACGGTTAACTTCTCCATTTTTACCGCCAATTCTTCTATCCATTGATGATAAACCCCCAAAATATTATCTTCTTTATCTACTTTTTGGGTAATAAACAGCAAGCGCATATTATGATATTATAACTTACAAATGCTCGCCGTAGTCATTCCAACCCTCAATGAAAAAGATTCCATCGGCGGACTTATCAACCGGCTGATAGAACTTCATCTGGCTGCCATATTAATCGTTGATGATGGGTCAACCGATGGAACCGCAGAAATAGTGGGATCGCTTTCCAAAGAACACTCCGAAGTGCATCTCTTAAAAAGAAGCGGCGAAAAAGGACTAGGCCGGGCTTACGCGGATGGTTTTAGGCACCTTCTCCAATATGCTCCACCTGAGATTGATACCATAGTCCAAATGGATGCTGACAACAGCCATGATCCAGCCGTGATTCCAGAAATGCTGGAAAAAATAAAAGAAGGATATGATCTAATCTTAGGCTCCCGATATATCCAAGGTGGAAAAATAGAAAAATGGAATTGGTTTCGAAGAATAGTCAGCCGCTTCGGCAATTACTACGCTCGCCTTATTCTTTGGCTTCCCATCAAAGACCTAACCGGAGGATTCAAATGCTGGCGCCGATCTCTTTTAGAAAAAATTGTGTCGCGGCCATTAAATTCCTTAGGTTATGTTTTTCAAATCGAAACCACCTATCGCGCCCACAAATTGGGAGCAAAAATCACAGAAATACCCATTACTTTTACAGAGCGAAAACTTGGAGGTTCAAAATTTTCTCTTAAAATCATTCTGGAAGCTTATCTTGGCGTAATTAAATTAAAATTTAAAAAGACTAATGAATAAAACAACTAAAATAATTCTTTTTTTAATTTTTGGGATTTCCATACTCTATTCTTTTACAAGCCAAGTGCCGCCTATGGTAGATGCTAAAAAATATGATAATTTTGCCGTCCATCTTAGTCAGGGGGGCAACTATGACGTTGGCTATCTAAAATTTGCCGGTCCCGGCTATCCTCTATTTCTTGCGGGCATCTATTCAATTTTCGGGCATTCCTACGTTTTAATTTGGATTATTCAAGCAGTACTTCATACCCTAACTGCTTATTTTGTATTAAGAATTTCTGAGAAACTATTCCAGAACTGGCCACATCAAAAATCTATTTCTATCCTAGCAATGTCGCTTTACGGCTTTTATCCCGACCTTATACAATCCACGGCCTTCTTAATGACCGAAACGCTCTATCTATTTTTGATCACCGTCGCAACTTATCTTTGTTTAAAATTACTTGATCAGCCCAATCAATATTTAAAAATCTTTTTCCCGATAGTGTTAGGCACAACAATTTTAGTACGGCCAGTGGCATTAATCTTTTTCTTATTTGCGTTACTCTTCTATGGTTTTCAAAAAAAATATCAAGAAGCAATTTTTCTTCTTGTAATAACCATTTTAATCATCGCGCCATTTTCCTACCTCTTTTCTCAAAAAACCGGAACATTTACTTTGTTATCCAATGCTGGCGGATTTGATCTTTGGTTAGGAAACAATCCCCAGGCTAATGGCGAAATAATCGCCATTCCTGAATCTACAGCAATCTTCAAGGGCCTCACGGACACAGAAGCCAATAAAAAAGGAATCCAAGAAGTGCTAAAATTTATAAAAGAAAAACCCCTTAACTGGCTAGACCTACAAATAACTAAAACCAGCAAATACTTCAGTTTAATTCGCCCCTACGGATTTTGGTTTTACCTTTCCAAACTTCAACAATTATTAATTGTCATACCCTCTGCTATTTTCCTGTTTATTATTTTCGGATTTGGCTTATCGGGACTTTGGGTATCGCTTAGACAAATGCCCACAAAAATCAATAAATTATTTGCCTTATTAGCTCTTTCTGCTCCAGCATCCATTATTCCCATCATCGTTGAGCCGAGATTCCGATTCCAAATCTATCCGTTTTTAACCATTTATGCGGCCTATGTAATAATCTTATTAATAAAAAATTTTTCCTTGGTGCCAAAAATAGAAAAAAAAATTGTTGCTTTTGTGTTTTTAATTTTAATTAGCAATGCTGCGATAGATGTTTATAGAGAAAAAGATCTGGTTATCTCTAGATTAAAATTCTACCGCAATAATGAATCCCAAGATTTTCGCATTGACTCTAAATAAGCGGATTTATTAGAAAAGGCGTTCGCCATAGCTTTAGTACCGATTTTTAATTTTTCTAAGTCTATTTCTTTATTCAAAATTTTAATTAAAATGGCTTGTAACGCCTCCTCGTTACCTACAGGAAAAATAAAACCATTCTCGCCATTCTTTACCACCTCCCCAGCTAATCCCACATCGCTCATCACCACTGGCGTACCAGCCGCAATAGACTCCGCCACCACCATTCCATACCCTTCATAATTTGAAGTCAGCAAAAATAAATCAGCCCGTTTATACCATCCTGGTAAGTCAGACGCATCAACTTGTTTAATGAAAATCCTGTCTTTCACTGCTAAGGCCTCAATTAAGCTATTTAATCTCTTCTCCTCCCCACCACTGCCAATAATCACATAACGAATTTTTTTATCGGAATATTGATAAATTAAATCAGTAATCGTCTTTATAGCTAAAGAGAGGTTTTTTTCTGGCTCTAAACGCGCCACCGTCAAAATTAAAAAATCTTCTGGGTATTGATTATTAGATACTGCCTTTTGAAACCGCATTGCATCAAAAAATATCGGCAAAACAACAATTTTATCAGTAAGATGTGGAATGTAAGATGTTATTGATTTTCTAATTCTTTCGGATACAACACGAATATTGTCCGCTTTTTTCAACAGCCATTTTGCCAGCATTGCCCGAAACTGATTGATCCAAGACATTCCAAAAAAGTAAGGACTCATAAAGTCCGTATGCACCTGAACTTGAAGTGGAATGTTGAATTGACGTTTTAATTTGTAGCCTACCCAACCGGTTTCAAATGGATCCTGCGAAGAAATAACCCAATCTTCTCGATTTTTGATGATACCCCTAGCTAATCTGTAAACATGCCTGAAATATCCAGCTCGAAACTTATTGTTAGTCGGCCATAAAGAAATATTGCCGAAAATCTCTTCTTTGAATCCGGGCCTTGTATACACAATTACATGGAGTTCTTCAACGAGAGTTCCGTATTCTTTTATTCGTTCGCGAACCGCCGAGCCATTATTAAAAACTTGAGAGTCAGTGGAAAGTAAAAGGACTTTCATAAATTTTGAACCAAACGCAAGTGCTCTTTTATGACCTTTTCCCAGGTTTGATTCATAGGCAAAGCATTCACTTTCTGAAGAGCTGAACTATAAAAATCCTTATCAAAAAACTGCGCCATTTTCTTTTCTAAGTCTTCCGCGCTCATTGGATTAAAAAGCCATTCTTTCGGCAAACTGACTGAAAGCCCGTTCCCCTCGCTTAAAATTGCCGGCTTCCCCAAAGATAAGCCCTCTAAAATAAAATTGGGATTAAATTCGGTAAGAGCTGGCCCTAAACAAACCGCCGCCGAACGAATTTCTTGAAAAAGCTCTTTCTGATCTAAAGATGGCAACATCGTAATAGCTCCAGCTGAAGGCAAAGCAGCAACTAAAAATCTCAATTCCTGCTCATCCGGCCCTTTTCCAATTAATTTTAAACGGCCTTTTTTAAACCTTTGCCGAAGATTATCAAACACCTTAATCACTATCTTTAAATTTTTATAAGCCACAAAACGTCCCGCAAATAAAAAAGTTGGCTCGTCGCTCCAAGGCGCCGATTTTTCAATCGCGGTAACCGGATTCACAATAATAGTTATTTTTTCCGGATTAACTCCGTAATAACGGCAATAAAAATCTTTGAAAAACGAAGAGTAAACTACCACCGCGTCGGCTCTTTTTACCATCCAACGAATAGCCTTAAATAAAATTGGTTTGTCTTGAAAATAATAGTTTTTTTCATAATATTCCTTTAGTGGCAAAAATCGTTTTCCATTTTCCACTACCCGTTCCCAAATAGGATCGCCGCCGATACGAATCACAAAACGTTTCCGTAAAATCTTAGCGGCCAAAAAAGCCGGCAAACCAGCCGCGCTCGGATCAAAAGCGTAAATCACCCGCGCCCCAAATGCAGCGATAAAAATTTTTAAAAAATAGACCAGCCACCTACTAGGTCCTGGATAACTCCGGGAAACTCTCTTGACCTTAAAAGGAAAAATCTCTGACTGAGCATAATCGCCATAAGCTACTACGTCTACCCCCCATCCGTCGGCCGCCAACGCTTCAGCAATTTTTCTTGTATGAATCGCCGGTCCGCCAACATCCGGATAAAATATTCCGGCAGCAATAACAATTTTCAGCATATAACTATTATAACCAATAATAATTCCGTAGTGTTATATAATATATAAATATGAATCTGGCTATTATTGGCGCGGGAAGATGGGGGAAAAATTTATTGCGGGAATTTAATAAAATTGCCGAGATTTCTTACATTTGCCATACAGGAAATCCAGAAACCGATCGATGGCTAAAAGAAAATTATCCAGCCGCCGCCATCACTCATCATTACCAAGAGATTTTAAAAGATAAAAGAGTATCAGCCGTAGTCATTGCCACCCCTATAAAAACTCATTTTAAAATAGCTTCTGTCTGCCTAAAAAGCGGCAAACACGTTTTTTTGGAAAAACCCATGACGGATAATCTTAGTCAGGCAAAAAAACTAGTGGCCCTAGCTAAAGAAAAAAATCTAATTCTTTTTGTCGGCCATATTTTTCTCTATCATGAAGTTTTTAAAAAAATAAAAGAGTTAACTAAAAAAGATCCTATCCAATCCGCAGACTTCTACTGGAGTAAGTGGGGCCATTTTACTGAAGATATTCTCTGGAATCTTGCCTGCCACGAAATATCTATTGCCCTAAATTTAATGGGGCAACCGCAAAAAATTTCGCTTATCAACAAAACAAAAGCGATTACTGAGGGCGACTTAGTATCTCTAAAATTAGAATTCGCCGACGGAAAAATAGCCACCATAAATATCAACCGCCTATCGCCTGAAAAACGAAAAACCGTCACCTTGCTAACTAAAAATAATCTATTAGTTTGGCATAACGATTCTTTATATAAACTTGATAAAAAAACTCAAGCATTGAAATTGATCTATCAATCCAAAATAACTCCCCTAATTACTGAATGCCGAACTTTCCTTGAGAGCGTTAAAACCAAAAAAGAACCTGTCACTAATGGAGAATTCGGCTTAAAAGTTATTAAGACACTGGAATTGTTATAAACTGTTATCAATCATACCGGAAACTTTTTCCGCAGCATCCACGCAATTAGAAAGCTTACCGGAAAAAACCACAAAAGTCCGATCATCAATAGCTTCTACAAGAGTAGGGCGGGCGTCAGTTTTATCTTGATACGGTAAAACTGTCCGAATCGTAAACATAGAGCCGACATGTTCGGCTTTTTTTATTTCCGGCATAAATTCTACCGCCGATTCTATAAATTTTTTAATATTAGTAACCGACGGATTATGAACTATTCCTCGATTTAACAAAGGGACATATTTTAGATCGACAACCGCATGTTTTCCGATATTAGTCTGATGAATAGCATGAACCACATTGCCCATCACATGGAAACCCGTGTCAGCGAGAGGATCAATACACATAAACGGGCCATCCATGACCACAATGCTTTTTTTATAAAAAGTTTTAGGAAGTTTTAAAACTGGCTTCTCACACAGCTCAAATTGATAATCTTTCTGGGCATAAGGATAATCTATTAATAAAGAATTAATTGCCGCGTAGGTACAAATCACCACAAAATCATAATGCTTCAGTTGAGCTGACGAAACTTCGGTTTTTAAAATAACCTTAACACCGGAATCCCTTAATTTTTCCCAACATAACGCCCGCAACCTCCCAGGATCCATTAAGCCCTCTTTCACCTTAACCGAAAGTTCAATTTTATTTTTTTGGACAACTTCCGGATGCTCCACAACATGTTCTAAATTATGATCTTGGCAAAATTTTAAATAATCTTCCGCTGAAGTTAAACTTTTTTCCTTTGCAATACAATAATAATGATCATTACTATTAATAATCGCTCCGGCATATTCTTTCCGGAATTTCGGTTCGGTATTTAATGAGGATAAAGTCGTTTCTTTGCTCCTAGGATAATGGTGCCCGCGATGTAGCCGATATTGATTAATGCCCGAAGCCGCTTGTAAAATATCGTTTTCCTTCTCAAATAAATCCACTTTATGGCCATTTCTAACTAATTTTATAGCCGTAGTCACGCCAAAAATACCTCCACCCACGACCGCTATATTTTTATATTTAGAGGTAGGAATCATGAATTAGAGGTCAACCCCGTTAGAGACAGGTCGCCAAAGGCGACCGTAACTCGGCCGTTTTAACGGCAATCGACTTTTTATATCTAAAATCAAACAATATTTCAGAAATCATAAATTAGTTGTCTCTAACGGGGTCAATTTATTAAATATATAACCCATCTTGTCGGCTATCTGGTTCCAATTATATTTTTCCTCAACTAATTTTCTGCCATTCTCCCCTAATAGTCTCCGCAAATCTTGATCATCCATCAGGCGCTTTATTTTTTGAGCGCAATCCGACGCATCATCAACTTTAGCAAACAATCCAGTTTCACCATCCCTAAGAAAATCCGGAATTCCCCCAACATTAGTGCCAATCACCGGCAAACCCGCCGCCATTGCTTCTAAAAATGAATTACCAAGCCCTTCAGAGCGAGACATCCGAACAAAGATATCTGCTTTCTCTAAGTATTCCAAAATTTTTTCTGGCACAACGTGGCCTAAAAATTCTATCTGATCTTCTACGCCTAATTCTTTAGCTAAAGTTTTAAGTTTTTGTTCATCAGGGCCGCTTCCTAAAATTTGTAATTTGTAATTTGTAATTTGTAATTTTTCTAATTCAGACAATGACCTAATTAGAATGTCCACCCCATTTTTATAAACCAATCGCGATGTAGTAATAACTTTTAAAGTTTGATCTGCAATTTTGATTTTTGTCCGCCAACCGGCGGATTGATTTTTGATTTTATCAACATCCACTCCATTCGGCACCACTTCCACCGGACACCTTGCTCCATACTTTTTGCCAAAATCTGCCAAATAATTGCTAATCGCCTGAATATAATCTGCTTTTTTAAAAATCCAAATCCAGACTGGATAAAAAATCCCAACCCGTTTTAAAATATGCGCTTCTGAATCACCCTCCTGCAAAGTCAGTAAAAAAGGAACTCGAGGATGGCGCAATTTAAATAACAAGGCCGCAAAACCCGCATAAGCCGCCATAATCGCCCAAATTGCCTCAAAAGGTTTTTCTTTATGCAATCTCTCTGCCGCGCGCCA